>SAMEA104315434__coassemble_1546_pt1 | contig 9288 bp, 15 predicted proteins | sample SAMEA104315434__metabat2_low_PE_001 | metagenome-assembled genome bin SAMEA104315434 (sample SAMEA104315434) | gut metagenome | biome: Monkey gut; feature: monkey-associated habitat; material: faeces | place: China | collected 2013 | reverse complement strand
TCGGACAGAGCATCGGTCTGGAATGGGGCGGATCATGGAAATCCATTAAAGATCTGCCACACTTCCAGTTACCAAACTGGGGCAGCACTCCGACGAAACTCAAAAAGCTGTACGGCACACCGGAAAAATTCATGTCAACCTGGAAGAAAACCGGACAGGCTGTCACAACCACTAAGACCGACTACAAAGCCGGTAACTGGTATCGTGTAAAAGAATCCATTCCAGTCTGCAATGGTTATTATGGTGAGCAGGGAAAATACATCTATCTGTCAAACCAGATCAGGACATCCTGTGATAACAAAGGCGGCATCGGATACCTGAGAAAAGGCGCAGACATTAAGCCGGTAGAAGTAAAGAAATTCGAAGATGGATCCGTGTGGTTCAAATTGGATGCGACGATCACATGTCTGGCTGCGGGAGTGGATGGTAAGGTTTATATTGGGTGATGAGAAAGAGCCGGCATAGGGGCAGTCCTTTGCCGGCTTTTACCAATATTTACCAGTATATTTTCCAACTTTTACACAATATAATATTGTGTATGAAACTATTAATCTGGCAGGAACGAACGAAAAAGGGCATCACCTTGCGAGAATTATCCAAGCGTACAGGAATAAGTAAGAGTGCATTGGATAATTACGAAAATGGTATCAGATGCCCTAATATGAATCAAATAGAGCTGATTGCAAAGGCTCTTGACACATCTATTTCAAATCTTTACGAATCCCCTTATAAATAGTTGTCCACATACGTGGAAAAAAATTACAAAGATATTCCATTTTTAAACATGTAGTGATAACATATAGATACGAAAAATGTAGGTTGCAACCGTAAAAATTTACCTATTGAAAAATAAGAACGTTTGTTCTATAATTTAGGCATGGACATTTTCGGGTAACTTATAAACTGGCGCATGGTACATAGGAGAATGAGTTGAATATGGAAGAAACAAAGGAAAACAATCTCGATAAGGATAAAGAAATTAAGACATTTTACAAACAAAACACGATTGAATTGATAACAAATTGTGACAATGAAGAGTGGTTAAAAATCATTTATATATATGTCAAAAGATTATTAGAATAGAAGAAAAGCCAAGGGTTTGCGCATTGCCCTTGGCTTTTCTTTATTCTTCTTGACTTTGATTTGCGATTGAATCAATGAATTTCTCCAATGCATTCCACCCGGTATCGTCCATTTTTGACAATGCCACAACCAAACGCTTTTTAAAATCTGAATCTTCACATTTTAAAACATCAACAAGCATCTCGTTTATTTGTTCATTTTTTGTTTTCGGAATAAACATTTCTCCGTTGCCTGTCCGCAACCATTCTTCATTGACATCAAATTTAAGGCAAATTATTTCAACAACTCTATCAGAAACACCTTTTCGCTTATTTTCTATGTCAGAAACATGACCTTGCGTTGTCTTTATTTCTTTTGCGAAAACACCTTGTTTCATTCCTAAACTGTTTCTAATTTCCTTAAATCGTTCACAAACTTTACATTCTTGTTCTGTCAAAACCTTTACACCTCCTTTCAAAAATAATATATCACAAAAAATATCACTTTGCAACAAAAATAGATTGACAAAATAAATGATAAGTGATATTGTAAAATCACAAAGCAACAGAAAAGAGGTGAGAGAACATGAGTAAGTTGATTAAAGTTGGGAATGAATACCACATGATTAATGATGATGGTACGACAATGAGCGTAAAAGAATCAGTCAGTTTTTTGGCGCTGTCTTTGATTAAAGACATTGTGAAAATGGATAGTATTGAAGAAGATATTCAGAAAAAAATCATATCGAAATGCGCGGCACTCAACGCAATTTCAAATGCAGCACAGGTGATTTATTAAAATGAGAATACCCCGAATGCCGTTTGGCATTCGGGGAAATGGTTAGAACGGAGAGTCTACGAAACTTGTTGTTGTTTTGCTTGGTTCAGATTTTAAGTAGTTAAGAATCTCATCGAAGTATTTGCGGTACATATCACAGAGTTCTTTACACGGCAAATCAGAGCCGGACAGTCTAGCGACAGCAAGATCATGCGCAATCTGTACATTATCCATAGTAACACCACCTTTCCTATTAAATAAGGAAAGTATATCACAGAAAGGAAGTGAAATAAATGAGCGAACAGGAAAAGAAAGTTGTAGAAAAGCTGAAAAAAGTAATTCCGCAAATGAACGATTTCCAGAAAGGATATGTTCTGGGAATGGTTGAGGGTTCAGCAAGCAAAACAGCCAGTGAAGAAACTGGGAACTCAAAAACAAAAGAATAAGAAAAAAACTGAATATTGAGATAGTTGAGAAATTTGTCGAAACTTGCGATTAAATGTCATTTAAACATTATGGACAAGTTGGTATAATGGATATGTGATGGCGGCGCAATTTATACGTGTACGATGTGAATAATTTATTATGTGTTAAAAATCGAGTGTATATTCATGGATTGCAGTGAATCCATTTTATCGTATGTGTTTTACCTACCGTCTGGTGGTTTTATCATTAGCATATTTGAGCAAAGCAGTTGCGATGCTCGTAAATGTATATAAGGTGAAAAAATCAACGTGGCACATAAAAGCGCCAAGAGTTGATACACCAAATGCTATGATAACGTCCATATAAAACTCCTTTCGGGATAATGTCCGCCATCACTTATATCCATTATACCAACAAAGCAAAATAGAGACAACCAGTATTTTCCAACTATCAAAATCGGTAGTTGGATTTTTTATTGCAAAAAATCCGGAAAGGAGAGAAATGAACGAATTAGTACATATTGGAACAAAAGAATTGCCGGTCATTGAGTGGAAAGGACAAAGAGTTATTACAACCGCACAGTTGGCTGATGTGTACGAAACAGAAACAGATAACGTAAAAAAAGAACTTTCAGAGCAACAAAACACATTTTAAAGAGGGAGAACATTTCTTCTTATTAAAAGGAGCAGATCTTAAAGAGTTTAAGAACAGGGTAACTGATTTTCCCCTTGTTGGGAAAAACGCGAATCAGCTTTATCTTTGGACGCGTCGAGGTGCAAGCCGTCATTGCAAAATGCTTGGGACTGATAAGGCATGGGAACAGTTTGATGCACTGGAAGAAAATTATTACAAACAGACACAAACAGTTTTCCCGACCGGCGAAGAACTTATGGCACTTGCAGTTATTGAAGCGCACAAAACGATTGAAGCGAAAAATCAGCAGATTAAACAGTTGGAGCATGAAACGTTGGAAATGAATAAAGCCATTTCTGAAATGAAACCAAAGGTTAATTATGTTGACACCATTTTGAAAAGCACATCAACGGTTTTGGTAACACAGATCGCACAGGATTATGGAATGTCGGCAAAGGCATTTAATAAAATCCTGAAAGATTTAGGTATACAAAGATACGTTGGAGGTCAATGGATTTTATACGGCAAATACCAGGGGCAGGGATATGTTCACAGCAAAACAATAGACATTGTGAGATCAAACGGTAAGCCGGATATCAAAATGCAAACAGAGTGGACACAAAAAGGAAGATTGTTTCTGTATGAAGAACTTAAAAAGAACGGTATTTTACCGTTAATTGAGCGAAAGGATGATAAAGATGTTTGATTTTTACGTCATGGACGGCAAAAAGCTGATCGACTTTAAACCTAAGTGGATTAATTATGTACGAGCATTAGGCAGAAGATGCGAAATGGCAGGCTTTTGGAAAAGCATGACTATACAGGAAGCAAAAAGCGCTTATCCAGATGAACTTAAAAAGGATCTGTATTTAATGATAAAGCTAAAAGGAATGTCTGACTGTAAGTTATTAAAATGCAGCGAACCGGACTTTGTAAAAAACGAGTTCCAACTTATTGAAATGATATGCGATATGGTAGGAGCTTTCACACCAAGAGAATTTATGAATATGTTTCCTATTGAAAAGACATTCGATGGAGAAAAATACCAGTGGAAAGATTACTTTTATACAAAGAACTATATTGAGAAATTCGGTATGGACAAGCTGATAGGAAATAAAGCACCGGAATTTCTTATGGAATATCAGAACTGGGATATTACACATTTTATGGTTTATTGGATGGAAGTTGTAAGCCAGATGCATATTTTACAAGGCGGCAAAGATATCTTGCTTGAGTTCATGGAAGAACAGGGAGTAAAGCCACATACAATGCATTCCGACGGCAAATACATGATCGACGATGAAACAGGAGAAAAGTTCGAAATTAAAAGTTCTAGGAATCGGATGAAAAAACTTTTTTCTGTTACATGAGGAAATGCTTATGAAGAAGTTTGCAAAAATAATTGAAGTGATTGGCACTGTGATCTTCCTGTTTTGCATCTGCATTGATGCAACGGAGTATCCAGTTACTGCCATACCTGTATTGATTGGGTTACTTCTTATTTATATAGGAACAAAAATAGATGGGGAGTGGCAGGAGTATACAGAAGAGATTGTAGATCACGATTACAACAGTGAGTCTGATGAAGATGACGGCATTACCTATATCACATTTGACACAGATTATAGCAAAGGAAAAGAAAAGGAATCATCCCAACCGACCAAAGCCGAATGATTCCAATTCAAAGCAATAGCATAAGCTATTTGCGGTTATTTTAGCACAAATTAAGGAGAATTTCAAAATATGGATAAAGAATTATTAAAAAACAACAATACGGTACTTTCGGGAACGATTATTTCAAACCCGGAATTTAGCCACGAAGTGTTCGGAGAACAGTTCTTCCGATTAAATCTTGAGGTGGAAAGGACAAGCGGTTCAGCTGACATTATCCCGCTTATGGTATCAGAAAGATTGATTGACGTAAACGATAACTGGATTGATGTTGATGTTTACGTTTCTGGACAGTTCAGATCATTCAATAAGCATGAGGAAAATAAGAATCGGTTGATTTTGTCTGTTTTTGTTCGTGATATTGAAATAATCACTGATGAGTATGAGGACGAAAATGAAATCATACTTGATGGGTTCATCTGCAAAGATGTTGTTTACCGGAAAACACCGCTTGGGAGAGAAATTGCAGATATATTGGTTGCAGCCAACCGTTCTTATGGGAAATCAGATTATATACCATGCATTGCATGGGGCAGAAATGCAAGATTTACTTCTACACTTTCGGTTGGTACTCATGTACAATTCGTTGGACGTATTCAGAGTCGTGAGTATATCAAGAAATATGAAGATGAAACAGAGGAACAGCGGACAGCCTATGAGGTGTCTGTAAGCAAAATAGATGTATTGGAGGGAAAATAATATGGCAGAGAATATGATTACAATTCCAGCAGAGGAATATGCAGATTTGATCGCAAGCAGAACAAAGTTACATACAGCTTGCAAACTGATAGCAAACGAGCACAGAAAAGATGTTGAGCTGTTTGGTTCAAAGTCAACATCGATCAATTCAGAGTTGATCGAAACTGCACTTGGATATGTTGAAGATAGAACACTTCTTGATGCGGCATTTCAGAAATATAGAGAGAAAAAGGAGCGTGAAGCAGAATGCGAATAATTTTAAAGAGTTTACACCTTGAAAATTTCAAGGGGATCAAAAACCTTGACGTAAATTTTTCAGACAAGACAAAGATCAAAGGACAGAACGCGGCAGGAAAGACAACCATTTTTGATGCGTTCACATGGCTACTTTTCAATAAGAACAGTGCCGGAGAGGAAAAGTTCAATGTTCGTCCGCTGGATAAAGATGGAAAGCGCGTTGATAACGTAGAAATCAAAGTCGTAGCAGTCCTTGACGTAGACGGTAAGGAAGTGGAACTTTCCAAAGTTCAGAAGCAGAATTGGGTTAAAAAACGCGGAACCGATACGGTCACGTTGCAGGGTAATGTCAATTCATTTGAGATTGACGGATATCCAAAGAGTGAAGCTGATTTCAAGGCTTATGTTTCCGGTTTGGCGCAGAGCGAAGATATGTTTAAAATGCTGACAAATCCGCAGTATTTCTATTCTTTGAAATGGAAAGATCAGAGAGATATCTTGATGAAGCTTATTTCTGATTTTTCAGACGTGGAGCTGGCGAAAACAGATACCAAGTATGCACCGTTGCTTGATGAATTGGAGAAAGCACCGTCTGTGGACGATATCCGCTCAAAGTTTTCCAAGGCTCTTGCAGAATGGAAAAAGAAACAGGCTGAAATTCCCGTTCGTATTGATGAAGCAGAGAAATCTAAAGTTGATGTTGATGTGGCAGAGCAGGAACTTGCCAAGGCTGATCTGACAAGAAAGATTGCAGATTTAGACAGCAAGATTGTAAATTCCGGCAGTGCCATTGGAGATTTGAGAAACAGAGAAATGCAGTTGCAGTTCGATATGTCTGGAATCACGCAGGTTATGAGCCGCGAATTAGATGATAAACGCAGAAAACTTGATGACGCCATTTTTGATACCGTTAGAAATGTCGATGATGTACTTCGTCAGATTCGAAACATAAAAACTCAGATCACGGATAACGAAAAAGCCATTTCGGATGCTGATGCAAAACGCAAGGATTTAGGTGTGAAATACAACGCGGAGAAAGCCAAGACATTTGATGAAACACCGTATCAGTTCGATGAATCCAAGTGGGCATTTGACGATTCTACGACTGTTTGCTCTTTGTGCGGGCAGAAGTTACCGGATGATAAAATTGAACAGATCAAGGCAGATTTTGAAGCAAGAAAGGCTAAGTCTAAGGCAGATGCGGAAGAAAAGCTGAAAACCGACAGATCAATGTTTGAAGCAAATAAAAAGGCTGAACTGAACCGGCTGATTACACTTGGAACTGAAAAGAAAAATCTGATTACCGAGTTGACCGAAAAAAATACCGAGTTGCAGCAGTCTATTGAATCCCTGAAAAAGCAGGAGCAGGAAACACTTGCGAAGAAAGATGAACTTTCCAAACAGTTGTCAGAACTTCCGAAAGAAGCTGATTATTCGCAGAATGAGGAATATGTGAAGTTGAAAGCTGAACATGATGAAGTTCTTGCCAAAATCGAAAAATTGGAATCAGATGGTGCAGACAGTGTTGTTGATGAACTGAAAGCCGAGAAATCTGATTTACAGGAAAAGCTTGATGAAGTCAATGCTATTATCTCCAAGGCATCTATGAATGTCGAGATTGACGAGAGAATTGCAGAGTTGCAGGCAGAACAGAAAGAAATCGGTCAGAAAGTCGCGGATCAGGAACAGATGCTTTACCTCTTGGAAGAATTTATCCGGTTCAAGCTGGATAAGATTTCAGATTCCATTAACAGCCATTTCAAGTTGGTAAACTTTATTCTTTTCAAAGAACAGTTGAATGGTGGAATGGTTGACACTTGCGAATGTGAGTATAAGGGCGTGCCATATTCAGCTTTAAATACAGCCGCAAGAATCCAATGTGGACTTGACATTATTCGAACATTGTCAAATCTGTATGGCATATACTGCCCTGTTTTTATTGACAACAGAGAGAGTTGTACGGAAATACCGGAAATGGATTGCCAGACAATCAGTTTGTATGTAGATGAAAATTGCAAGGAGCTGACGTTTTTAAATGAATAACCTTGTCGGAAAGCGGTTTGGAAAACTGACCGTAGTTGCTTGCGCTGATACAGCGTATAGCAAAAATGGATATTCCTACAAAATGTGGCGGTGTAAATGTGATTGCGGAAATTACAAAAATATATCGACCGGAAATCTTGTTAGCGGAAACACGAAATCCTGTGGATGCTACAGGGTGGAAAGAAATGTTTCTGTTTTTACAACACACGGACGATCCAAAAGCAAACTGTATAGGGTCTGGGCGAGTATCAAGGACAGATGTTACAGGCAGGAATGCGCAGGGTTTAAAGACTACGGAGCTAGAGGAATCCGAATGTGTAAAGAATGGAAAAATAACTTCCAATCCTTTTACGACTGGGCGATTGCAAACAACTATAAAGATGGACTGACAATAGAGAGAAAAGATGTGAACGGCAATTATTGCCCAGATAACTGTTGTTGGATTCCCAAGGAGCAACAGTCAAGGAATAGAAGAAACAGCCATTTTATTACATATCACGGAGAAACAAAAACTTTATCGGAATGGAGCAGAGAGCTCCATATTGATAGAGGAAGTGTTAGAAGCAAAGAAAAAGAACTTGGGAGCGGAGAACTTGCTATAGAAGCAATTTTGAATAGTCCAAGACATAAAAGATTAGAAAGTGAGGTGCCAGAATGAACTACATAAAAGCAAAATACCCAAATAGCACACGCAGTTACACCTTTAAAACCGAGGATTCCGTAAAAGCCGGAGATACAGTCGTAAATGCCAAAGGTGCAAAGCTGACAGTTACAGATGAAGCGGCAGATATGGCATGGGTGGAAACCTATGGTGCTGATAAGGTGGCGGTTGTGAAGAAATATGTGGAAAGAGAGGACAAGCAGTGAAACTTTATTTTTATGGACTTAATTCTAGCGGAATCTCCGTCACAGAAGTGGAAGTGATTGAAAAACCAAAGACGTATTATCCAGTTGATAAGAAAAGAGGTTTTCCAAATTACATGAGCTTTGTTAGAAAAGAGGATGAAGGAGAAATTACTGGCTATTATAAAAATATTATTTTCTTTACGAAGCCAAATTTTGAGTATGCAAAGGTAATATTTAGAAAATATGCTGAAAAGGAATTTAGATCAGCAAAAGAAAAGTTTGAAATAGCAGAAAACAAATTAAAAATCATCATGGAAAGTGAGGAAAAGTAATTATGGCAGAAACAAAGAAGCAGGAAGTAGCAACCAAAGGAAAAGAGCAGGCAGGGCTTGTTGAGTACGAAGCAAATGGAGAAATGGTAAAACTTTCTCCGAACATGGTTAAAAAGTACCTTGTGAGTGGCGGCGGTACGGTAACAGATGGGGAAGTTATGATGTTCTTATCACTATGCAGATATCAACATCTGAATCCATTCCTTAGAGAAGCATATCTGATTAAGTACGGAAGCAATGACCCAGCGGCTATTGTTACTGGAAAAGATGTGTTTACAAAGAGGGCTGATGCAACTCCGAGTTACGCAGGGAAACAGGCAGGGGTTATTGTCTTAGGATTGAACGGAAATGTTATTGAGCGCGAGGGGGCATTTATTCTGCCGAAAGAAACCCTTGTTGGAGGATGGGCGAAAGTATTTATCAAGGGGCATGAAACGCCAGAATATGCGGCAGTTGGTCTTGAGGAATACATCGGAAGAAAAAAGAGTGGAGAAATCAACAGTAATTGGAAAAAAAGACCGGCGACAATGATTCGAAAAGTGGCAGTTGTCCATGCATTAAG
>SAMEA104315434__coassemble_1531_pt1 | contig 9340 bp, 6 predicted proteins | sample SAMEA104315434__metabat2_low_PE_001 | metagenome-assembled genome bin SAMEA104315434 (sample SAMEA104315434) | gut metagenome | biome: Monkey gut; feature: monkey-associated habitat; material: faeces | place: China | collected 2013 | reverse complement strand
AATTTGCACCTGATATACAGGGAATGCGAGGGTGGCGTAAAACCCTTGGATATGCAGAGGACAGCTATGACAGATATCTGGCACAGTTTGACCGTTACTGCCAGGAAGTTTTCCCTGATGCAGATGTTCTTACATGGGACATAGCCCTGTCGTATCTACAGGCAAAACGTGAACGTTGTGATATCTATGTGGACGTTGTTGCCATCAGAAACCTTGGCCGGTACCAGATCATGTTAGGCAAGAATGCCTGTGTGTTTCCGGCAGATTATTTCAGCTATAAGAAAAGGCAGCTCCCATATATCATGAGCGCAGAAGAATGCCTGCGTTTTTTTCAAGCTGCTGACAGGTATCCCCATAACCCAGCAAGTCCTCTCATGGAATATACGGCAGCCGCGTTCTTTCGTCTCCAGTATTCTACTGGAATGAGGCCGCAGGAGGTTAGACACCTAAGGAGGCAGGATTTTGATTTTAACCATGATATAATATATATCGCGGATTCCAAAAGGCATAAGGACAGGCGCATAGCTGTAGACCATAAAATCATGGAGATGTGTCGCAATTATGACATCATTGCACGAGGGATGTATCCCGGTACGGAAATATTTTTTCCTAACAGGAATGGGAACGAGCATTGGGCACAAAGCATAAGCACCCTTTTCCATAAATGTTGGGACATGGCTGGAAATCCTGCAGTCCCAGAGCGTTATTGCACTCCGTATATCCTCAGGCATAACTTTGCCACACAGACTCTGACGCGTTGGCTGGAAGAAGGCAGGGATTTTGGGCAATTCTTGCCATACTTGAGTGCCTATATGGGGCATCAGACTTTTCGGGAAACCTGTTACTATCTGCACCTTCTGCCAGAGCGTCTGTCAAAGATGGCGTTTATGGACATTTCCGACATGATCGGAGGTGAACCATGAAAAGTAATTCTTTTTGGAAAAAACTGAAAGAATATTTTGGTGTTTACCTTCCAATGCAACGCAACAGCAGTGAGAAAACGATAGATTCCTGCCATATTGCATGGAACCTGCTACTTCGTTTTTTGATTCAGGAAAAAGGGATTCCCGCTTCCGGTCTGAAATTTGAAAGCTTTACATCTGCTATTCTGACAGAGTTTTTGGATACACTGGAAGCACGGAAAGGTTGGAAAGAATCCACGCGCAATAATAGGCTAAGCTGTATACGCTCATTTTTTAAGTTTGCGGCGTATACCTGTCCTGAGGTGTATGCAGTATATGCCGACCTCTGTACAATACCTCTAAAAAAAGGGATAGATAACTCACGTGTCGTGAACTATATGTCAAAAGATGCCGTTGCCGAAATTATTGGATGTACGAATGTGGATACTCCAAAAGGACTGCGTGACCATTTCTTCTTGACGTTGATGTATGATACGGCAGCCCGTGACGGGGAAATGCTCCGTCTGAAGTTGTCTGATATAAATACGGATAATGCGACCATCTGCCTGTTCGGAAAAGGAGCCAAACCACGTCTTGTACCTGTTTCCAAAGAAACGATGCAGATGTTCAATAGATATAAGTCTTTATTCCACAAAGACAGTGGAAAGGATTGTTTTCTATTTTATACAAAGCACCGTAAAGAAAAAACACCCATGTCAGATGATAATGTTGCCCGGTTTCTAAAGAAATATGCAGCGGAGGCGCGTACACGGAATGCCCATGTTCCGGACAATGTACACCCGCATATGCTGCGTCACTCGCGGGCAATGCACCTGTATCAGAATGGGATGCCACTCGCCATGTTGTCCGAGTTCCTAGGTCATGAGGATCCGGAAACCACACTGATTTATGCATATGCGGATACGGAGATGAAACGCAATGCAGTAGAAAAAGCGTCAAAAGATTCATTGACGACAGATATCAAGGATGACTCCCCCATATGGGAATCACAGGATATAATAGATCAGTTATTAAGAGGCTATTAAAAATTTATTCCGATAAACTGTTTTGAAAGGCTTTAAATATAGCCTAAAAAATGAGTTTATCGGAATAACTCGGAAATCGGAATAATCCACATTTATGATGATCTGTGACAATCCGTCCGTCATGCGAACATAAAAAATAATGTCAAACCGGATCAGTCCCTCGTTAATCTCGGTGTTTTCTCCATTCAAACCGATCAGACGTTTTCCGTCTTTTTGATTGGATGGATTTGTAAAACCCGGTTCGAGTGGGACAGTGCTGATATAAGGATCTCCTTCAATCAGAGGAATGACATCATTAGGATTCATTCCCATAAATTCATCTACAGAGAGGTGCCTGACTATATCCACATTATAACTTATCATCAGGGGTAAAACAATCGGAAAATCTTGTAGTTATTTTGAAAAAAAGATGTGATTCCGGGAAAATAAAAATGCATATTTCTATTTTATCAGATCGTGGCTCTGGAATCAAGAAAAATATAATGACCTTTGTAAAAGAATTTAATCTACAGAAACCAGGAACTTGAAAAATACAGCCAGATATATTATCCTAACTTATATAGTAAATTTTTACAGAGACAGATAAGAAGATGCAGAACGAATCCATATCTATGGAGATGTTCTGCTTTTAATAAAGAGGAAAATCCTATGGCTGCTGATACGGCAAAAAAGACTTTCAATTCCAATACCATAAAACTGATCGCGATCATTGCAATGACGATCGATCATATTGCGTGGGCGGTTTATCCGGGGTATCCGAAGGAAGTGATACCTCTTCTGATGCATCTGATCGGACGGATCACCTGCCCGGTCATGTGTTATTTTATTGCGGAGGGATTTCATTATACAAGGAATATTAACAGATATACCGCCAGATTGTTCGGTTTTGCCGTGATTTCCCATTTTTGTTATATCTTTGCATCGACGGAGTTTGTGGACTGGAAATCCTTTGTTCCATTTTATTATGGAAATCTGCTCAACCAGACGAGCGTTATGTGGTCACTGGCGTGGGGACTGGTCATGCTGCGGGTGGTAAACAGTGAAAAAATAAAGAGCAGCAGTGTAAAAGTTGTCTGGATCGTGCTGATCTGTATCGTCAGTTTTCCGAGTGACTGGAGCTGTGTGGCAGCGCTTTGTGTGCTGGCGTTTGGTGCGAACCGGGGAGAATTGAAAAAGCAGTCGTTCTGGCTGGTCTTTTATGTTGCGATCTATGCAGCGGTATACTTTTTTGCGATCGATCAGGTATACGGACTGCTGCAGATGGGCGTTGTTCTCTCCATTCCGGTCATCAGGAGATACAACGGGCAGAGGGGGAAAAATGCGGATATCAACCGGGTAATGAAGTGGTTGTTTTATATTTATTACCCGCTGCACCTTTTTGTGATCGGGGCAATTCTCCATTGAGGTGATAATAAATGGAACAGACAGATTTCTTTGGTTCGGAAAAAATCAGTAAAATATTGTTGAAACTGGCTCCGCCTGTGATGTTGGCACAGTTGATCCAGGCACTTTATAATATTATTGACAGTTTGTTTGTCGGCAAATATTCAGATTTTGGACTTACGGCATTGTCCATCATTTATCCGATACAGCTTTTGATGATCGCCTTTGCTGTTGGAACCGGCGTCGGGATCAATACGGTCATGGCGGCAAGGTTAGGTGTGGGGGATGAGAAAGAAGCAGATAAATATGCCGGAGTGGGTACTCCGCTTGCAATCGTGTTGTGGTTTTTATTTGCGGTGATCTGCTGGGCAATCATGCCTTTTTATGCGAAAATGTCGACAAGTTCAGAAGAGGTGATCCATGATGTGGTCGTGTATGGCAGGATCGTCTGTGTATTCAGTTTCGGATTATTCTTAGAGAGTATCTGGACAAAGGTACATCAGTCCAATGGTGATATGAAAACGCCTATGTTTGCGCAGATACTTGGAGCAGTCACAAACATCATTTTGGATCCGATACTGATCTTTGGACTGTTTGGAATACCTGAGATGGGGATTGCCGGCGCTGCTGCTGCGACGGTGACCGGACAGATCGTGGCAGCGCTTGTCGTCATGAAAAAGGGATTCCGGAAGTCGCCGGCAAAAGAGGTCTATCCACGCTATGTTGCACAGATATTCCGGCTTGGGCTGCCGAACATACTGATGCAGTCGGCGTATACATTTTACATACTGGGATTGAATCTGATCCTTTCAACGTTTTCGGACCAGGCGGTTACGGCACTTGGACTTTATTATAAGTGGCAGACATTTTTCTTTATTCCGCTGGGAGCGATGCAGACCTGTATCGTGCCTGTCATCAGTTACAACTATGCTGCCGGAAAAATCGAGCGATGCAAAAAAACACTGGGAGCAGCGGTCGGTTTCGGGCTGGTACTGATGGGACTGGGAACCCTCTGTTTTGTGACGATACCGGAACAGATGCTTCGGGTATTTACAACGGACACAAGGGTGATCGAGATCGGGCGCATCGGATTCCGGTTTGTGGGCGTCAGTTTTCTGCCGATGGTCACATCACTGATCTTTCCGGTATTCTTTCAGGCGGTCGGCTCCAGTTTGAAAAGTTCGCTGCTGACCGTGATCCGCACGGTTGTTTTGTTCGTACCGCTGGGATTCGTATTTTCCCGGTTTGGGCTGAACTGGTTCTGGCTGACGTTTCCCGTCACAGAACTATTGACGAGCATAGTTGGTGCGGTATTTTACCGTCAGTTTCTTGAAAAAGGTTTTAAACATTCTCCCCGCGGATGATGATAATATCGTTCAGCTTCAAAACAGTATCCTTCTGCGGAAGCACCGACAGGTCGTCGCGGAGCACGAGAAAAATGGTGATCTGCTGCATTTCTTCGACCTCAGCTATGGTCTTGCCCGCAAAATGCCGGTCGACAAAGATCTCAGCGATCTCCTTGATATCGGTATCTTTTAAATTAGAGATATTGCTTTTGCGTTGGTACTGTTCTACGAAACCGGCGCTGATGATACCGGTCGGGATCGCAACGGCACCGACGCCCAGATAGGCGATACAGATCGCCATGATGCGTCCTAAAGTTGTGATCGGATAAATGTCTCCGTATCCCACAGTCAGAAGCGTTGACATGCTCCACCAGATACCGCTGAACGCGTTGCGGAATACGGCAGGCTGGGCGTCGTGCTCCACACTGTACATGCACAGGCTGCTCGCGAGCATCAGGATCAGTACGATAAAGACGGAGGAGATGATCTGGTTCCTTTTTTCATATAAAACAGTCGTGATGACATTAAAAGAGTCATATTTTGCGTTGAGCCGGAACAGATGAAAGATCCTTGCCACGCGCAGCATCCGGAAAATGACAAAGCCGGACAGGAAAAATGCCGGAATGATCGTCAGCAGGTCGACGATCCCGTCAAAGGAGATCAGAAACTTTAATCTGGCGCGCAATTTTGGCATGCCCGGATAAAGAAAATTTGCGGTCCAGATACGAAGTGCGTACTCAATACAGAAAATGACGACAGTGACAGTCTCGATGGCTGAGAACAGCCCGTCCAACCGGGATAACTGATCAAACGTCTGCATAAAAGTGACCATGATATTGCAGATGATCGTGATCGTTATAAAAATATCGAAAGCCCGGCTGATCCGGTTGCTCTTGTCTCCAATCTGGATGATGTTAAATATTTTTTCTTTCATGGTGCTGCCTTTCAGAAATGATATGATAGAATCCAGTGTACCATATACGGAAAGAAACTACAAAATAATCCGCAGAAAAATAGTTTTTTCTTTACAATTTCAAATGAAATTGATATAAATAATTCATAAGAACCGTTTCCGGCTAAAACAATGAGGAAGAGATACAAAGAACATCTGTCTGACTGCAGGGAATACTGTCAGGCAGGTGTTCTTTTGGAAAGCGTGAAAGAGTGAAAGTAAAAACATTACAAAAGAAGATACAGATCTTAGAGAGAGGGGCTGCATACGGAGCAGGAGTCTATTACAACATCAATCTGACAAAGAATCTTGTACCGGGAAAAGTATACCAGATGATCGGACAGAAGCCATACTGCATTAATGACAGTGCAGGTCTGCCGGAGAATGCCAGTTTTTCAGATATAGCAGCATATTGGGGCAGAAAACTGTCCGGTGAGGAAAAGAAGGCATATGATCAGTTCTTTGACGTATCTCATATGTTAGAGCAGTTTCAGAACGGGAAAAAGTATTTCAGTTATACTTACTGGACGGAGACGGTACCGGCAGAGCCGCAGCTCACAGAGCAACATATCATCCTGTATGAGGATGAAGAAAATCAGGATGTGTTAGGTATTACCTTTTTCCGCAATCTGACAGAGCAGATAAAAAAAACAGAGGAACTGCACACGGAAAGGCAGTTTTTTGATGTGCTCTGTAAGGATTATACAACTGTTCATTATGCGGATCTGAAGAATGATATTGCTGAGCCTTTAAAAATAGCACTTAATGCGAATGCGTCTAAGATTGCCAGAATCAGGCTGCGAAAGAAGATCGGCTATACGGAGAGTGTGACGAATTACTGTGAAAACTATGTTATCGAAAGCGGCAGAAAAGATTTTCTAAGAGCCATGCAGCGGGAACGGCTTCTGATAGAACTTGAAAAGGCAGACAGATTTGTATACCGTTATGAAAGTGTGCCGAATAAAGCAGGACACAGATATTTTGAAGTACAGGTTGTCAGGATCAATGAGGATGATTTTGATGGCAATGTGATCGTGGCATTTCATCATATTGATGATATTATAACGAAAGAACAAAGATATCAGTGGGAACTGGAAAAAACTGCATATACGGATGTACTCACAGGCATTGGAAACCGTGCGGCATTTTCAAAAGAAATCAGTGAATTTGAGCAGTATGAACATGCAGCCTGTGTGGTGGCAGATGTGAATAATTTAAAAGTCTGCAATGACAGATATGGGCATCATGAAGGTGACAATGTGATAAAAGATGCGGCAGAGTGTATCTGCAGGGCATTTGAAAAGACCGGTGTCTGTTACAGGATCGGTGGGGATGAGTTCTGTGTTCTGATCTGTGATGGTGACGAGGAACAGATACGCGGGGCATTAGAGCAGGTGGACGAGCTTGTCGCAGAAAAAAATAAAAACAGGGTCATGCCAATGTCGATCGCGTGCGGGTACGCTGTCCGGGAAGATGAAAAAGAGAGCATGGAACATCTTTTCAACCGGAGCGATGAGATGATGTACGATGTCAAATACCGGATGAAAAAAGAATTTCCGGTCTACTGTGAGGAGCGCATCAAAAATTACTTAAATGTCCTGCAGATTTTGAGTAAGTCTACGGACTCCTATCTGTATCTGTGGGATATCGGCAGGGACGAAAACTGGTTTTTCGGGGATGTGGACCGTGATTATGCATTGCGCGATAAGGGAAAACCGAACAACGAGATTGCCGAGATGGAAGCGATCATTTATCCGGCGGACCGCCAGATGCTGCACGACGATTTAGAGCTGATCGCACAGGGCAGAAAACAGATCCACGATATGAACTACCGCTGGGTAAACCGCAAAGGAGAGGCAGTATGGATCAACTGCAGGGGAAAAGTGATCAATGATGACAGGGGCAATCCGTTTGTCATGATCGGAAGGGTTTCGGATAAGTCACTGCGCTATCTGTATCATCCGCTCACGAAGCTGTTCAATAAGAACAAACTGCTCATGGATCTGAACGAGAGTATCCTTGCGAAAAATGAGGGATATATCATGCTTGCCGGCATTGATAATCTTGGCAGCATCAATTTGAGACATGGCAGAAATTACGGTGATAATGTGATCAGACGGTGCGCAGAAATCCTGGAGAAAAATGTGTCGCTGCAGAATATCTGGCATGTGGAAAATAACTGTTTTGCACTGTATCTGGATGTAAAAAGCGAAGCGGAAGTAAGTGCGGTATATGATAAATTACTGTCGGAACTGTCGGGGCTGTGTACGATCTCGGCGGGTGTGGTACGAAACAGCCGCGAGATGTTTGGAGATGAAACAAATCTGTATGCCTGCGCAGAAATGACGTTTGAAAAGGCAAAAGGCAGCGGCATGCGCACAATTGCGTTCTTCTCGAAAGAGGACTTAGAGAAGCGGATCAAGATGATCCGGTTTTTAGATGAGATGCAGGAAAGTGTAAAGAATGGATGCAGGGGATTTTACCTGTGTTATCAGCCGCAGATTAAAACAGGAAATTATCATTTATATGGTGCGGAGGCACTGCTTCGTTATCATTCGGAGACACAGGGCGAGGTCTATCCGGATGAGTTTATCCCATTGTTAGAACAGTCGAAACTGATCAAACAGGTGGGACTATGGGTATTAGAAACAGCGCTGATGCAGTGCAGGGAGTGGCGGAAAACCATGGAGAGTTTTCATGTCAGCGTAAACTTTTCGACTGTACAGTTAGAGGACAGGGATATAGGGGACAAGGTACTTGATATTCTGGCAAAGACAGGGCTGCCAGGTAATGCACTTACCATTGAGCTTACCGAGTCCACACAGCTTCAGGAGGTCGGACACCTGACAAACATTTTCCAGCGCTGGCGGGAAGCCGGGATCGGGCTGTCGATTGATGACTTTGGAACCGGATATGCCAGCATGAGTTATTTAAAAGAACTGAATGTGGAAGAAATCAAGATCGACAGACTGTTTGTAAAAGGCATCGAGGAGGCAACTTATAATTACAGACTGATCAGCAATATGATCGAGTTTGCAAAAAATAATGCGATCCGCATCTGCTGTGAGGGTGTGGAGGATGTGCATGAACTCACGGTATTAGAGGGGCTGGCGCCGAATCTGATTCAGGGTTACCTGTTTTCAAAACCATGTAAAATGGAAGAATTTGAGAGTGCGTTTATCGATAAGGGGACGGAGGCATACCAGAGATATGCTGATTTTATACAGAAAATCTATCAGTATAAGGATAAAATGCATGTCGTCTATTTTGATACAAAAAATATTTTAAGGCAGACGGATCTTGGACTCTGGATCATACGGATGAATGAGAATGAACAGTATTATGAAATGCATGCCGACGAGACCATGGAACGCATTATGTCTGTGGACCGGAAATATACGCCACAGGAATGTTATTCATACTGGTACAACAGGATCAGGGAAGATTACCGTGACTATGTAAATAAAAATGTAAAGCGCATGATGGAAACAGATAAGGTCGTAGAACTCGAATATACATGGATACATCCGGAACTGGGGGAAATCAGGGTGAGATGCAGCGGAAGAAGAGTCGAGGATACCGATGGCATGGTCACTTTAGAGGGATATCACAGAACAGTCAGTACGATCGAGGGAGCCTGATGTAGAAGTAAGGTTGCTGATACGACCGGCTGGGCGTGAACAGTAACAAAATATAAGATTTTTTATACTG
>SAMEA104315434__coassemble_1504_pt1 | contig 9464 bp, 7 predicted proteins | sample SAMEA104315434__metabat2_low_PE_001 | metagenome-assembled genome bin SAMEA104315434 (sample SAMEA104315434) | gut metagenome | biome: Monkey gut; feature: monkey-associated habitat; material: faeces | place: China | collected 2013 | reverse complement strand
ATGCTGATCTACCGCCCATTCTGTAAATATTTGTGTCCGCTCGGCGCCATTTACGGGATCTTTAACCGTTTTTCACTGTATCATTACGAGATTGATGCAGCAAAATGTACCAGGTGCGGTCTGTGTGAAAAGAAATGCCAGATGGGCGTAAAAGTATACGAAAATCCCAACAGTGCCGAGTGCATCCGGTGTGGAAAATGTAAGGACGCGTGTCCGTGCGGGGCGATCAGTTCGTGTATTTTAACCCAATAGCAAATTTCGAAAAGCTCTTTGTTGTAAAGTTCACTGTCTGTTTCTTAGAATCATAATAAGATTTTGAAATCTTTTTGACATTTCCATTTTTGCTGATGGTGTATGCAAAAATATGTTTCTTATTTTCCTTCTTAGAAACCTTATAATGGATCTTTACGGTGATCTTTCCCTTTTTCAGTTTGCCTAACTGTTTTTTCTTTGCGCCTGTAACTGAAATTTCATACATTGGACGTTTTTTGACAATTTTCCCCGCCTTGGAAGAAAGAATCCGTTTATCTAATTTCTGAACATGAAAATAAACATCTGAATTCATCTGTTTTTTCATTTCTTTTAAGGCATTGCGGTCCATGGTAACTGTAACATTTCCAAATTCCAGTTGCAGCGCTTTTGCCTCTTTTTTGATAAGATAATTAATGATTAATTTGTCAAGTTTTAAAACCTGTTTTTTCCCTTTGGAAGAATTACACTTTATTCTGACTGTCTTATTTTTTATCGTTTTATCTGTCTTGCTTTCAAGTTCCGGTACAGGCGTTACACTGGGAATCACTTCTGTTTCTTCCTGGCCTGGTTTCTCCGGCGTTGGTTCTGGTTGCGTTGGTTCTGGTGGCATTGGTTCTTCTGGGGTTGGTTTTTCCGATGCTGGTTCTTCTGGGGTCGGGTTTTCCGGCGTTGGTTCTTCCGGTATCGGATTTTCCGGGGTCGGTTCTTCCGGCGTCTCCAACTCCCCGCCCCCGGTCTGTGATTTTTCTTTCACAATAACCTGGCAGACAGACTCACTCCCTGCATAGTTTACATTACCGTTATATTTTGCAGTAAACGTATATGTCTTTGTCTCGTTTGGAAGTGAAACCGTCCACTGATCATTTTCCTTCTTAACCAGCGTGATGCCGGAATCGTTACAGGTAATATCCACCGGTTCATCTGCGCCGATGCCCTGTTTTAAGACCTTAAGTGTTACGCTGCCAGCACCCTCTGTTTCTTCGGGTGTTGCAAGAAGTTTTAGTTCCGTAACAGCCTTTGTAATTTCTAAAGATGCCTGTCCATAACAGGATTTTGCAGAATCCGAATACGCTTCAAAATAAATCGTGTATTTTCCTGCGTCCGTATAGGCAGGAAGTTCTTCCAGAGTATACGGTCCATCCTCATTCATGCTGTATCGAAGGTTCACACCTTCCCCGGGTGTAATGTCAAATGTATGCCGGTTTGCATCATAAGGCACGGTAACCGGTCTTGTCGTACACTCTGCTGTCTTCTGATCTTCATCCCCGGAAGGATCATTTTTCTCCTGATAATAATAAACAATGTCCATACTGTCTTCCGTGATCGTTATCTTATCCTGATCCACGCTGTTTCCCACGCAGGTATAACCGGATAACTCCGGATTTCTTAAGGTATATGTGGAATTGCGTGGTACATGGACAATGGATGTTTTTGCATCTGGAATATCTTTTTCTGTCCCGTCTTCCGCCTTTAACCGATAATGAATGTTGACGGTGCTCCACGCCTGATCCCCTGTTTTATCGGTTGCCAAAACTTCCTGCGTATCCATGTCCACAATCTTCCCATCCAGTCTGTCCCCATTTGTCAGACCATACACATCTTTAAGTACAATGGAAAGAGACTCTCTTGCAGCATCCGGGTCATATGAATTTGTAAGGGCAGGGATGGTAAATTCTTTTTCTGCGCTATATTTCACCGTTGTGCCATCTGCGCCGATAATGCGAAAACTCATCTTAAGATGCTGTTCTTTATTTACCATATTTTGTACTACCGTGCGAAATTCCAGATCATCATCATTGGCTTTTGTGATATCAGACTCAGTAATCCTGTATTTCTCACTGTCCCTGTCAAGTGTCCCCGTTTTGCTGTGCGCGATTGAAACTTCGGGATCACTGATATAAATGTCTGCCGGCTCACTGACATAATCCGTATTATTCAGCTTTCTTGCCAATTCCATTTTGCAGACCTCGCAAAATGGCTGGCCGAGCCATCGCATCATACATTCCCGGCTGGGCGCAAATGCCGTATCCGTTCCGGCAGTCGTGATTCCGATCCCGCGAAATCCCAGCATTTTACTCCATTTGATTTTGTCCGGATCAGCGGTGTCGGATGTATTGGGTTTGTTGGTATATCTCTCATATTCATCACCCAATCCCCCAATACTGTGAGCAACCTCATGTGCCATAACCGTTCCACTACTGTTATCACTGGAATTTGTCGAAAAAGAAAAAAGTGAATTGACCGATGCGCCATAGCTTCCCGTATCATTACAGAGTATATGAATCGTTCCGACATTTGCGCCTTCATCCAGATAATTTTCTTCCAGTTCCGTCCTTAACGCTTTGGCTCTTTCATCTCCGCCATTGGTAAATCCGGCGGCTTTTCCATATACTTTGACATGAAAATAGGTATCCGGACTCTTACCGCCATACACCCCTATACCTGACTCGTTAGAAACTGACTGCACCGCGTAGATGTTAATACGGTCAGAATATTCCTTATATGGGGACCATGTCAGCATTCCACGCGCCTTTTGGGTGGCATCCTCCAAAAACTGATCCTGCTGACCGGCGGTATAGCCGTCTCCCATGATCACGATCACAAAGTTTTCCTTATCATCACCAGTCTTATGAATTACCTGTACCGGAAATGTGGTTTTGGACTTTTCTGTACTTTTCGCCATTGCTGTTTGTGGAAAAAGCAGCAGTAATAATAACATTATTATATAGATACATACTGCTTCGATTCGTTTTGATTTTCTTTTCATGTACTTTACCTTTTATTGAATGAGGCTTCTCTTTGCTATCAGATTTTTTACGCAGTTTCCTCGGAATTGCGCTTGATGCTGTCCACAATACTCATAATCTTTCTTGCCGAATCCATATCATCTTTAAACAAAGCTGTGATACTGCCCGCCGACCGGAACGGTTCGTCCATCAGCACTCTGTTGTCATCAATATTTCCATTCACAACAATATAGTCAACGATCAGCCTTACAAACCGGATCTGATTTACATTTAAACGTTCTTCTGTCAGGAATTCACTAAATGCTTCATTGACTGCTTCCCTGTCAACTCCTACAATCTGCCGTACCAAACGTCCAACTGGTGTATCTCCATACTCTTTTTCATAATCTTCTTTTGTTCCCAGTTCTTTCCATAGAATTTCTTCTAACTCTTTTAAATCAGACTCTGTAAGCCTTTTGTTATTTCTCAGTTTAAATACCGCGATTTTATCCTTATGGTCCCGAAGGTAAAACTCCACTTTTTTCCGGTAATTTTTCAGATCCACGCTGGCATAGATAGGTTCTCCTTCTTTCCTATCTGTGATCTCATCCGTAAAATCAGTATAATAAATTCTTCTTCCTGCACGTTCCAGATATTGAAGCAGATCCCGCAGAGCCTCCCGCACATTCTCTAATTCCACAACTGTCACATCATCCCAGAACTCTGCCTCCTGGACTTTTTCAATTACTTCTTTTTGTGCTGCGACCTGCGGAACCTGGTACACTTTTGAAAGCTGTCCGGCTGTCGCCATCACAATTTGAATTGGTTTCTGAACGTTTTTACTCTGTAATAATCCCAGATCAATGCTGTAAATCAGATAATCAAATCTCCGGGCAAGTTCATTTTCTTTTTTTGGTTTCATTAACGGTGCGATATGTTCTTTATTCTCGGATATTTCAACCGTCTCTAACTGGTTCCAGCTTGACAGCTTCCGAAACATTTCTACATATCTGAGATGTCTTTTTACCACAAAGCTGTCATCATTTAATTCTATCACTGCCTGATTCAGTCCCTTTACCAGCTCACTCCGGTACACTGCATAATTCTCATCCATGACATACTGTGATGCCTGCAGTTCCCTGCATATCTGTGCCTTTGTATTATATATTCTTTCACAAAGTGATTCCTGAATTCCATTCTCAGAACCATTTTTATTCACCCGAAAGTATTCAAAATTATTACAGAAGTCAAAAATCAGAAAACGCTCCTTATCAATTCCCTCGCCCAACAGATCTTTGCATAAACGCGTTCCTCTTCCTATCATCTGCCAGAACTTTGCATAACTACGCACCTTTTTAAAAAATACAAGGTTCAAAATCTCCGGAACATCAATTCCCGTATCCAGCATATCCACGGATACTGCAATCTGCGGCATTCGTTCTTTTGTGCTGAAATCATCAATCAGTGTATCTGCATATTTGATGCTATAATCGACCTGTTTGATAAAATCTCCACCGTATTCCGGAAATAACATGTTAAAACGCTCCACAATCTTTTTCGCATGAGGAGTGTTTTTTGCAAAAATAATCGTTTTTCCAATTTTATCCCCACCTTCGATCTTTAACCCTTTCTCCATCAGCTCTTTTAACACCAGATCGATCGTGTCGTCATTAAAGAGCCATGTATTAACTGCGGTATTGGAAATATCCTCCTCCACCGTCTCGTCATCTTTGAAAGTTTCCTCAAACTTCTCCTTCTCTTCCTCAGACAACTCATTATAATGGATGCCTTCTTCCATGATCTTCGTTTTGTATTCCAGTGTCGAGTAAGTGACCAGATATCCCTCTTCTACCGCCTTTTCTAATTCATAAGCAAATGTCGGGACACCGCGTTCAAGATCAAATACCCCGTATGTATTTTTATCAATTTCATTTTTCGGCGTTGCTGTCATGCCAAGAAGCATTGCATCAAAATATTCAAAAATTTCCTGGTATTTTTTGTAAATACTACGGTGCACCTCATCACAGATGATCAGGTCAAAATATCCCGGTGTAAACAGACGATATTTATTTTTCGTCTCATCAATTGCATTCATCATAGTCGGATAAGTGGAAAAAATCATGCGGCAGGCTTCCGGATCCTCTTTTCCTTCTACCAGGTTACAGCAGGATAAATCATCCAGCAAATTTGTATAACTGTTTTTCGCCTGCTTTACCAACGCCGTCCGGTCTGCAAGGAACAAAATATTTTTTACATAATTATGTTTCCGCACCGCATCCACAATACTGATGCTGACTCTGGTTTTTCCAGAACCGGTAGCCTGCACGATCAGCATCTTCCGGTGCTTTTTCGCAATTGCATCACAGACTGCTGTTACCGCCTCTTTCTGATAAGGACGGTCTGTAATATCATCCCGAATTTCAATGTTTTCTAACGGTGTTCTTAATTTTCTTCTGTCTATCTCAATCTGTAATTCTTCCTGCGTAAAGAACCCGGATACCTCACGCCTTGGATATCCCTCATTATCATTTGTATAAAAAATTTCGAATCCATTTGTGGTAAAAATCAGTGGACGCTGCTTATACTGATTCTGCAGACAATCCGCATATAATTTTGCCTGCTGGCTTCCAATGATCGGATCTGCTGATGCTTTTTTTGCCTCTACCACTGCCAACGGCAAATGGTCTTTTCCCCATAAAACATAATCTGCAAAGCCATTTCCTGAAGCATTGGGCATACCGGTAACCGGCTCCTCCTCCGTACAATTTCGTCCCGTGATCCACCCTGCCCGCTGTAATTCCACATCAATATATCTCTTTCTTGTCTCTGCCTCGCTGATCTCATCTACATGGAACTCTCTGGTCTGGCTGTGAAGTGTACGCTGTGCCTGCATCTGTCTGCGTAACTGCTCATTTTCCCTGCAAATTTCTTCTAATTTTTTATCTTTGCTGGACAGACTCTCATATAAACGTCTTAACTCCTCCGCTTTTACCCTTTTTTCATCCCCAGACGGCAATATCGACTCATCAAAAAAACGCTCCGTATATTCTTTCGAATAGGAATAATCAATCCAGTCACAAAATTCAAACAGATCTCGCAGTGCTATGACTGCCTCATCTCTTTTGATATTACTGTTCGTATGGACTGCGACATTTCCAAGATGGATCGTATATTTCAGCATCGGAAACAGTCTTGGTTCAATAATGCTGCGAAATGTAGGCTCATGGATCAGACTCGACACATTATCCCGATACGGAAGTGTCAATTCCGCATCATAGGAAAACACAAAGCGGACTGCAAGTTCTAAAGCTCTTCTGGAAAGAATCGCGCATGTCGCAGGCGATATGCTGATGCTCTTTTCTGCCTCTATTGCCTGTTTTGCAAAATCGGAATACTTTTCTTTTTCTAAAAGATAATCAAAATTAGTTTCCATGGCTGATGCTCCTTTTTCTTGAGTGGATAGTGATTAAGTCCTTTTTCGTTTATTTATTGTTGGATGATGATGTTAGTATTACAATTTTAATATCAAGCTGCGAGAGTAGTTTGTGGGGAGGTTGCAAGTTTCAATTTGTCTATCTGCTCAAGAAATGTAACATATTCTTGTTGAAGCTTAATTGGTGGAACAATCAATTTTCTCTGTTTTAATGAATTAAACTCTATATTATCCGCAGTTACAGCTCTAACTCCTGACAAAATATCTTTCTCATGCATCTTGAACTGAACAGCCAAAAATCTTGTTAATACTCTTTCGTTTGGAATAAATACCTTTAAATCCTGATTAACTGTTATCGGTACCGCATTAATTGCTACTGGCAATGTGTGCTTTAATATTCCACTTCTGATAACCATAATTACTGAGTTAATAGGAACCATACGTGCAGTACTATTATCCACACCCAATTGATTAATCTTTATATGACTATCAGTCAAAACATCAGTTTTCATATCTTTAGAAGACACCCATGGAATATCCCCCTCTTCGTAGTATTCTGGATGTGATTTAGACGGAGTTCCGCCTCCATAAATCTCTTTACAAAGCTTTTCTACTGTGTCAGTTTCCCATCCCTTATCATTATGAATAGCATCACCAAAGAGTTCGACAAATCGGGCGCTAATTAAATCCTCTAACAACTCTAATTCTCGTTTTCTAAACGCAATTACCTTATTAATCTTTTCTAAATTGGCTACCGCTTTTTCCTGTTCTTGCATATCTGGAACATTAATTTCAATTTCCGACACAATAGACTTTGAAATTTCCTTAAAGGTTGCTCCTCTACCAAGAGAGTTTAAAAATGCTGTATTTCCTTTTAAAAACCAATACAAATATTTATTATTTATGATGTCTGAACAAATCAAATTTTTAAATCCTTGATTACAATACATCTTGCAGCCGGCTATAGCTACCTTTCCAATAGGTGCCCTTGAAGAAAGCAATACTGTTCCCTCTGGTAACAATGTCATTCCTGTTTTTATTACTGCTAAATCAGTTATTTTCCTCACACTATCTGATATAACATAAGATTCATCACTCAATTCAGCAGGTGTAATCCATTTAATATCGCCATTCCAGTATTCATCTATGCCTGTTTTAGGTGTACAGCCTGATACTATTTCACAAATATCACCCAGTTTATATTTTGCCATTTATCCTCTCCCACAAAATCCATTTTTCCTTCGACACATATTGATTTTCAAACATATGTTTGCTACAATATATCTGGTGCTACCATGCACGGTAGGCGGTTAGTCCTTCTAACAGAGGACTGTGACCTCTGATTACATAGAACTCTGCTCGCAGAAATCTACAAAAGGAGGATTTTCTTATGCTTACAACGGAACTTTTTATAGCCATTATCAGCTTATGCATTACTTGTTATACTCTTGGTTATACCGTTGGTTCTAAGAGCAATGACAAAACACAAAAATAACCGCCCAATGTCCTGCCAGACCGAGCGGTTATTTTTTACCAATTATCTACAGGGCTAACCGTCTATCGGTAGCACCTTTTGATATTATATTAACATTCCACCGCTTTTATGTCAAACATATATTCTATTTTCAATTATACTCATTTCGTCGATAAATCCGAATTTATGGGATCGGATTGTGAGATAAAATGCCTTATTTACTCCTTTAAAAACCGCCATTTTGATATGCTCTGGCAATAATATAGGATGGTTCATAATATGCGCTACAATTATAATTATCTATTATATCACAAATATCATTATTATAAACCCTGCATATTCCATCAACATAATTTTCATTCCAAAGAGCTGTATCGACAATCAATCGCTGATATACTTTCCCCATCTGCATTGCCGATGGGATCTGGCTCACTAATTCTTCATTCACATCCGCAATATCAAAATCGCCTTTTTTTAACTGATAAGCTGCAATCCAGTCATCCTCTACATCTTTTGGATTTTCTGCATGAAGTACATTTGCCACACTAATCAAGTGGTATAATTCATCTTTTCCGATCCTATTTACAACATAACGGTTCTTCTGATGAATTTTTCTTGCCACCCGTTCAATCATATAGCATATAAAATATAAATCATTCTTTTGAATTTCTTCATCTGGAAAATACTTATTTTTCATACCTTTTCGCTTTCTGAGATGATATATCCGAATATGAATATATATTTACAATAGATTCTCCACGTTTTGTTAATGCCCATCTTTTTGCCTGTTTCTTTATATTGGTACAATAAAATCCATATCCAAAATCTTTATAATGTCCATTAATCATAATTTTAGGTTCTGGAACCACAACATTACTGCCATGATATACAATTACTTTGTCCATTCATTTTCCCTCATTACTGTCACAAGTCTATGCAATATACTTCCGATGCGATGTTTTCACATTATTCTGATTTACGATTGCATACTGCATCGTTGTGTCTATCTGAGAATGTCCCAAAATTTTCTGCACCTGTTCAATCGGCATTCCCTTATCAATCGCCCTCGTTGCCATCGTCCGTCGGAACTTGTGCGGATGAATCCTCTCCATGCTGATTTTTCTGCCAAGCTCACGGACCCGGATTTCCACGCCGCTGATTTTTAATCTGTCATACGGAGCATCTAAGGTTGTAAATAACGCCGGATTATTGTCATGACGGCTATTGATATAATTCTGCAGATGCAGTTTTGCTTTTGCATCAAAATAAACCCTCCGCTCCTTATCCCCTTTTCCGTAGACAATACATTCTCTTTCTTCAAAATCAATATCTGAAATATTCAGCCTGACTAACTCACCGACACGGATTCCGGTTGAATAAAGAAGATCAATCATTGCCAGATCTCTCGCACATTCGCAGTTATCACGGAGTTTTTCAATCATTTCATCAGAAATCGTCTCTTTCACAGACTGTTTTGTTTTAATTTTATGTATTCGTCTCATAGGGCTTTTTAAAATATAATCCTGTTAAAAATTCCATGAGCTGTCACAATTCTGCTTTCATTCACTGTCACAAACTC
>SAMEA104315434__coassemble_1498_pt1 | contig 9485 bp, 5 predicted proteins | sample SAMEA104315434__metabat2_low_PE_001 | metagenome-assembled genome bin SAMEA104315434 (sample SAMEA104315434) | gut metagenome | biome: Monkey gut; feature: monkey-associated habitat; material: faeces | place: China | collected 2013 | reverse complement strand
CCGCCGGTACCGATTGATGCGCGGGCATATCCACCGCCGCCTCCGCCGCCTCCGGCACTGCCGGCTGCACCTCGGGTAGTTCCTCCCCATTTAGCAAATGATGAGTTAGAGCCTTTGCTGCCTCCGGAACCGCCGGAGCCAGCTGCACCACCGGTTGCAGTCAGGGTAACTGTCGCTGCTTTATATAATGCTCCCATGGTTCCAGCGCTGCTGCCCGTTCTTCCACTTGAACCACCCGTCCCATCAAATCCACTATCTTTATCCCCAGAAGAAGAACTTCCGCCGCTTCCGCCGCTTCCGCCACTTCCTCCATTTGTTCCAATACCAGCTCCAGCTCCGGCACCACCATATCCACCGGAGCCACCCGCTCCAGTAGTAAATGTGTCACTGCTTTCGCTCTTAGAAGCACTGCCTCCACTGCCTCCATTACCGCCGGATGCAGCTTTTCCACCGGTAGCTATCACGTTTCCTTCTCCAAGCAGAACTAACGTAGAATTAGACGGCACATAGATACCGGCACCTCCACCTGTATACTGTCCGCTTCCATTACCTCCGGTTGCAGTCAGGGTAACTCCCTTCGGGATATAAATATAGACGGTTCCCGATATGCTAAGACCGTTTTTCCCGGAAGAACTTCCATTAAAAACAGCATTTTCTGTCAGATAATATAAACCACTTGTCAGTGTTTTCCCGCCAGATGTGGATGTGAGCTTTGTACTGTTCTCACTTGTCACTCCTGCCGTCACACCATTGATCGCCACATATTCTCCGCTTGGATCCGTAACTTCAACCGTCATAACATGATCTTTATCGATTACTGGCGATACTACCACATTTTCCCGCAGAAAATCCTGTGCCTGTGCCATGGACACCGCTTTTGTAAAAGTGATTGCGATCTTATCCTCCGTCGGTACGATTTCAATCGGTGTGCTGTCGGTATTTACTTCACTGATTCCGTTTTTGACGGTAATATTCTCATTGCTCAACAATTTAATACTGTTCGTATTCAATGTTGTGATAAAGACATATTTGATTGCCTCGTCTCCGGAATCAAATCCGGAAATGGTCAGATTCATCATCCGGTAATAAGGACCTTTGCCGTTTACATTTCCATCCTTATCCGTAAAAACCGGCTCACCGATTGTTATATCCGGCACTTCAAAGTTTGCATACAAATCAGCATCTCTTGTGATTTTCTGTGTAAAGTCAAACGGCTTTCCGATCTCTAAACTATCTTCCGTCCATTTTTCTTCACTCCAGCATGAAAAACTGTAACCTGCCAGTTTTACTTTTCCATATGCAGATACAATACTTCCGTCTAGCACATACACGGTACGCATCAACGTTTCTTCTTTATAATATTTTAACTTCCAGAACTGAAGTACTGCCGTCTTACTGCTGCTTGAAATCGGCACTTTCTCTGTAGCGACTGTATTTTTCACTGTCACATTATAAATTTTTTCAATGCCGTCATCGCCCGTATTGATCAGTACATGCTCTCTTGTCCAGTTCTCACCGGCACCCTCAAACGTATACTCATCCATGCCATTTGACATCGTGATAACCGGTTCGTCCGGTGCTCCTTTTACCGTCACACCTGCCGTATAATAATTCAGATCCGCTGTTTTCTGTCCATTTCCGGATAAAATCTTATGCGTATCCATACGGTCTACAAACAGCTCGTAATCATCAACTGTCCAGATCTTACTGTATGTGACAGTACTGCCACTTGTGCTTTCTGCCTCGAGTACCGTTGCAATCGATTCATCCGCCCTGCGCAGCTCTACCAGCGCATCCGTCCATGGAGATTCATCTGTGATCGTTACCTGATACCGCACAAAATCCAGTACTTTTTTCTGATCTGATGTACTGATATCCTCTCCCGTATCTTCTCCATTAACAAAAATATCACATTCAGTACCCTCTATAAATGTTTCCTCGTAAACACCGTCTCCTTTAAAAGTATATATCTTTTCATTATCCTTACGCAGCGACACGGTTCCCGGCTCTGTGCTTGGTTTTCCGTCCAGGTTCGTTGTAATGGAAAATGTATAATACTTAATCGTTTTTGCGGCAGTTTTCTCCGTTTCTATATTCCACTGTATTCCGGTCTCCCCACGCTTTGTGTAAATCTCATAGGTATTGGTATCTTTTGCTGTCACATAAAACTCTGTCACACCATCACTGGTTTCCTTTTCCCATGCACCTTTATCAGACGCATTCGAATAAATCACCTGTCCGGTTTCCATATCATTTAAAGATATTCCGTTTAACGCGCTAGAATTCTGTCCATCCAGTTTCATCTGAACCGAAAGTGTATAGAAATCTATCGTCTCTTCAAATACATTTGTAAACTGATAGATGATTTCTCCACCCTCATAAACGGTCTTAAGCTCGTTGTTCATATCAACGGCAATATTGATATCATACTTACTGTCTTTCCCATTTACATAAATACGATGGGTTCCAGGCACAATATCAGAACTTTTATAAATTCCACTCGTACCATCTTCTGATAATGGAACAAACTCATCCGGTCCGGTCTGAATTTCTATCTTCTGTCCGCTCCACGCTTTCCCATCCTTATTCATGGTAATGGCAACGTTTTGTTCCTGTCTGATCTTGATAAAGTTATATACGGTTCCCTTTAAATTACGCACTGCACCACCGTAACAGTTGTACTCGGACAGATTGTTGTTCAAAGAGCCATACTGACACCAGTCAAATCCCTGTGAAGCCTTTATTACTTTTACATAACAGTTCAGGTTTTCTGTATTATACACGGAACTACTCTGCGGTGCGGAATTATACTGTAAAATCGCAGATGCCTCCGGCAGACCAATACAATAACCTCCACTAAAACCGGCAGTATCCGGCACAAAAATAATTTCTTCATTATTCGAAAACGATGTACTGGTACGTTTTTCTACTTTATAAATGTAATCCTTTTCTGTATCACTGTCATTACTTGCGAATACTGCTACTTCCTCTTCATAGATACCGGCAAAACTGTAAATGCCATTTTCATCCATCTCAAAACTTAACTGATTCTTGCTGGTATCCTGATCGAAATCAAGTACTTCTGCCTTTTCATCCGCATCTGTATACTGATACACTTCAATCTGGTCTGTGTCCATCGAAAGTCCACTGACCGCAACAGATATTGTTTTATCCTGTCCAAAAGACTGGATTTCCTTTCCATCACTGTCTGAAAAAGAAATCTGATAGGACTTTATCATTTCGCCATCTGTTATATCGTGTGTATTTCCATGTTTCTCTCTTTTATCTATTTCCCCGGAAACAGATTCTGATATTGCATCATTTGTATCCTGATCATCCACTGCCTTCACTGTAAGAGAGGCGCCGTCCGGCAAAATCCCATCCTCCGCATGAAGTTTAAATGTCACACCGTCCACCGTTGCTTCAAAATCGTTCTGCTTTGCAGCCTTGATCAAAACTTTGATCACCGGCAGTGAAACGTTTTCTGCTACCGTATATCCCGTTGGAATGACCGGTGTATAGACAAACGTACTTCCTGCTTTCGACGAATCAAAGGAAGCTGCTGTACTTAACGCTTCATCCAGTTTCCATGTAACCTTTATTTGTTCTTTATTCACACCTGTTTCGGCAGCATATACAGTTACCGGCTCTAACCAGCCAAATAAACGCTCCATGATGCTGCCTGTTATTTCCTGATCCTGCTGTGAATCAGACTCGGGGTTCTTATCTGTTTCTGAGTTGTTTTCTGTTTCAGAATTTTTCTCCGTTTCGGAGCTGTTCTCTGTCTCGGAATTCTTCTCTATGTCGGAGCTGCTCTCTGTCCCAGAATTTTTCTCTGTTTCGGAGTTCTTCTCTGTCTCAGAATTTTTCTCCGTTTCGGAGCTGTTCTCTGTCTCAGAATTTTTCTCCGTTTCGGAGCTGTTCTCTGTCTCCGGATTTTTCTCTGCTTCGGAGCTGTTTTCTGTCTCGAAATTTTTCTCTGTTTCGGAGCTGCTCTCTGCCTCGGAATTTTTTTCTGTGTCCGAGCTGCTTTCCGTCTCCGTTGTGCTCTCTGTCTCAGAATTTTCTTTGTCCGATGGCAGTTCACTCTCTGTCCCGGTTTCTGTCTCTGCCTCTGTATCCTCACCTTCCAGCGATAACCTGGCTGTAACCGTTTCCGGGAAAACAATATCCTCAAAAACTGCTCCCACCGTCAGAGTCTGATTTTCCACCTTGTCAGAAAGATTTTCAAATCCGATGATCGTCTGGGATTTTTCCACAGCTTTCTCTTTGGTATTTTCCCCTGCAAATGCTGTGACATCCACACTGGTAAACACCATGATCATCGCCATAACAAAAGCGGTAGCTCTTGCTGTTTTTTCTTTTAGTCTGTTCATACAAGATTCCTCCTACATTCTGTCTTGCATTTATCTATTGAAACACTAATTCAGTGATTTTTCCCTTTTCGTCCTTTACCCCAAAACTGCGTTCTCCGGTATACCCATATCCGGTACTGCATAACGCAGATCGCTTAATTCTTTTTTTAACTGCTCCCTCGTAGCAGGCTTGGTCAGATAGCCACTGGGATGCAGACGCAATACTGCAGCGGCATGTTCGTTCTCAGAACAGACCGTAACAAAAATAATGTTGGCTCTGGGATAGCGTTTACGGATCTCCTGCGCTAAAATCAGGCCGCTTCCGTTATACATCTCTATCTCACACAACAGGACATCGCATCCATGCTCTCTGGCAAATTCCAGAGCCTTTGCCGGCTTTCCAAAGTTGTATACCTCTGCCTCCGGCATAATATCGCAGACATCTTTTACTAAACCTCTCAATGCGATCGGATGATCGTCAACACACAAAATCTTCATCCTGTTCCTCCTTTCCCACTCATTTTTATCTATAGCAAAATAACAGAAAGCTCCGGCTTTTGTTTATGCAGCACCTCTGTCAGTACCTTTCCATTTACCGGATGCATTTTTTCCTTTGCATACACTGCATCTACAGCATGATTGCAGATGTATTTCACAGACAGCATGGGGTCGGTAAATTCATGCACAACACTCCCAGGATATGCCTGAAATAACATATAGGAAGTTCCTCTCAGTCTGTTTTCATCATTGTCCACCGCCACAAATACCATACTTTTTCATCCTCCAGAAACGATTTTACTGAGCCAAATGTCACAGAAATATCACACTTTTTCGGTTTTTCGAATCAAAAATTTTAAATTACATTTTAATTTTTTTGATCGTTCGGCACAAAAAAAGACGTGAGATTTTTCTCACGCCTTAGCTATTTCTTTCAAAATTTTTTCAGATTTTTATTTATTTAATTTTGATTTATTATATTATAATTTAACTTTTATTATTTATGAGTTCTTATTTCTTCTGCAGGAAAATTGTTGAAATTTCTCATTGATTTTTATAGTATTTTGTACAACCCTTATATTTTCTTATTTTTATCACATTATTTAATTTAGATATAACAATTCTATTCTTTCTTGGGCAGCCAGACTGTAACATTTGTTCCCTTTCCAGGGCTGCTTTTGATCGTAAGTTTACCACCACACATGGCACCTAATCTCTGGCTCACATTTTCAATCCCCACATGAGTTTTCCCATCATCTGGCTTTTTTTCCGGATCAAATCCTGCCCCGTCATCCGATACAACGATTTCAAAATGATCCTTATATTCCTTCGTAGAAAGGATGAGCGTTCCTCCATCTTCTTTTTGACAGATACCATGTTTCACCGCATTTTCCACCAATGGCTGTATCGACAGCGCCGGTACACAAAAATCGGTTGTCTCTATATGATACAGCAAATTCAAATCCTCACCGAACCTCATCTTTTCCAGTCTCAGATAGTTTTTGACATATTCTAACTCTTCTTCAAAGCCAATTAGTTTTGTACGCTTTACGGACCCTAAAATATGCTGCAGATATTCTGAGAAATCGCTGATCGCCTGTTTTGCAAGTTCCACATCCTTATCGCACAGGTGATAAATAGAATTCAAAGAATTATATAAAAAATGTGGCGAAATCTGTGACATCATTAAAGAGATCCTAAGCTCTGCCGCCTCACTCTCCTTTTGGGCAAGATTCCGATTCTGCTCCACCATCGCTGTGATAAACATCAGTATCATCGATATGCTGATCGCAATATTGATCAGTGAAATTCCGTAGTAAAATGCCAGTATGATCGTTGCCATAAGCGGCAGGACAATATAAGAAAGCAGAGCTGCAAAAATCTCTCTGCTGATATTTTTCCGGTATTGAATGATCAGTGACAGGTCAAGAAGCATCCCCATCATCGGTGCTGCCATTGAAATAATATATGCCGGGTTCCTGTGATAGAGATTGCCTTCATCAATATAATAATACAGATTTGTAAACTGGGAAACGATAACAAGCAACACACCTGCAGCCGCGATCAGATATCCCGCCTTCATACGACGTGCCGGAAGTTTTCCCTTATCTTTTGTTTTCCCAAACAGATAGCAGCATGTATAACCATGAAACAAAAAAAGTATCACATCACTCAACGCAAAGACCAGGAAATTACTGATTCTTACCATAAGATATCCCGTCATTCCTTTTCCACCGCGGAATGCCCAGGCAAGGGCATCGCTGACCAGCAAAACAGCACTGGTGAGCTGCATAAAAAGCAGCCATTTTCTTTTTTTCCGGTCAAAATTTTTGCTCATAAACATACACAGCGCAGCGATCAGGCAAAAAATACTGCCCCATAAAAGCAGCGCGACGTGAATAGACTGGCGATCAAACATAAGACATTTTCTCCGTTCTCCCACAGCATGTCCATAGGTATCATTCATCGATTTAAACTTATCTACATCAAAAAAAGCCCTGTCAGTCCGTCGATCTGCAACAGCATATCTCCATAAAACTTATACAGCGGAATCCATACATTTTCTCTTCCATTCAACAGATTTCCACTCATTGTCTTCATAAATTACTGTCTTTGCAAGAACAGTACGTTCCAGAAAATCGTCTTCACACAGTGCCAAACTTGTTTTTCTGAGTTTTTCATCCCCAGATTTCGTTTGAATAAATGCTGTTGTACTATTTCCGACCTCATTCTTCATAAAATATCCTGCATTATGAAGAACCCAGCGATCCCCTAAATCTGTGTTATTTGCCTTCAATATGAGTTTCGGCTTTTTACAGCCAAAAGTGCGATTTTCCAATACATTTTCTTCATTTGATGAAATACAAAAAGGTCAAAAAACTGCGATATGTTGGTATCAGGCTCTGCACAGCAACGCGCAGCTTTCTACATGTGTAGTATTCCCAAACTGATCCACAGCCCTTACCTTACGAAGCTCATATCCGCCCTCACAAAGCACCTTAAGATCTCTCGCTAACGTCGCCGAATCACAGCTCACATATACGATCCGCTCTGGCTGCATCTTAAGCATCGTCTCAAGACACACGTTGTCACATCCCTTTCGCGGCGGATCGACCACGATCACATCCGGGTGCAGCATGTCTGCATCTTTGTTTTCTTTTTTCTCATAAAATGCCGGCAGCACTTCCTCTGCTTTCCCGGCAAAAAACTCTGCATTATTAATGCCATTGAGCGCCGCATTATTCTTTGCATCCTCGATCGCCTGCGGGACGATCTCCACGCCGTAAACTTTTCCCGCTTTCTGTGCAAGGAAAAGTGAGATCGTGCCGATGCCGCAATACAGATCCCACACGGTCTCTTTTCCGGTCAGTCCCGCATAGTCGAGCGCAAGGCTGTAGAGTTTTTCCGTCTGGACGGGATTGACCTGATAAAATGACTGCGGTGAAATGTGGTATGCGACCGCTGTATCGGTCAGGGAAAAATCCTTCGTATCGCGTAGATGGATCATATCGGTAATGTACGGATCACCCCAGATACATTTCGTCACGTCACCAAGGATCACGTTTGTTTTCTTCGTATTCTGATTGATGGAAATGCTCTTCATTCCCTCGATGGCTGTCAGCCTGTCGATCAGTTTTTCCACCTTCGGAAGATTCGTTCCGTTGATAATCACACAGACCATAATCTCTTTTGTGGAAAACCCATAGCGGATCAGGACATGACGAACAAACCCCTTACCTGTATTTTCATCGTAAGGCGCCACATGACATTCCTTCATATAAGAAAGGACTTCATTTAAAATGACCTGGTTTTCTTTCACACCCAGTTTACAGTCATTGACCGGGATGATGCTGTGGGTACGAGCTGCATAAAAACCGGCAACCGGATTGCCGTTTTTATCCGCACCGATTGGAAACTGTGCCTTGTTCCGGTAGCGGTAGGGTTCTTTCATTCCCACGACAGGAAGCATGATACGGTCGATAAATTCCGGCGCAAAACCACCAATGCGGATCAGATTTCCACGCACTTTGTTCTGCTTAAATTCCAGCTGTTTTTCATAATCCAGCGCCTGAATCTGACATCCGCCGCATCTTCTGTGAAGTTCGCACTGTGGTGTCACACGAAACGCGGACGGCGTTAAAATCTGCTCCACTCTCGCATAACCATAATTTTTCTTCATCTTTGTGATGCAGGCTTCGATCTCATCTCCAAGCACCGCATCTTTGACGAAAAAGGTCATGCCATCGTATTTTCCGATTCCTTCGCCGTCCACGCCCATATCTTCGATTTTCAGTTCTATAATATCATTTTTCTGCATAATTATAATTTCCCGGAGCGTCTGATATTGCTCTCAAGCAGGCGATTGTACCCCTGCCATTCCTGATTATTTTCCGGCACATTGTTAAAGATCTCGCGCACCGTCTCCATTTTTGCATCGATATTATCCGCAAAACTGAGTGCCAGTGCCTCCGGCAGCGCCGGTTTTTTCGGGGAACCAAACTCTAACTCGCCGTGATGTGCCAAAATACAGTGTTTTAACTCACTTGCCAGTCCCTTCGGAAAATCCGGGATCGTGCGGATTCTGTCACCGACCATCTCGGTTCCGATAATAATATGTCCTAAAAGCTGTCCATCATCCGTGTAATCATTTTCCGGGAATGTGGAAAGCTCCTCTAATTTTCCGATATCGTGGAAAATAGCTGCCGTGATCAAAAGGTCGCGGTTTAACATCGGATAACAGCCTGCAAAATAATCACAGTGTTTTGCCACACTCAAGCTGTGCTCAAGCAGACCACCAACAAATCCGTGATGCACGGTCTTTGCGGCTGAGTGGAATTTAAAGCGTTTTTCAAACTCTGCATCTTCCACAAAAAAGCTCTCTAACAGCTTCTTTAAATGCACTTCTTTGATGCTTGCGATCAGACCTTTCAACTCCTCATACATCTGGTCAATGTCCTTGTCACTGACCGGAAGGTAATCTTTCGGATCATACTCCCCTTCCTGCACCTTGCGGACACGCTTTACATTCAGCTGTAAATTGCCCTGAAAACTGGTGATATCACCCATTACCGCTATGTAATTCAAAGAATCGAACTCGTCAATTCCGACAGAACCCGGCTCCCAGATCTTCGC
>SAMEA104315434__coassemble_1495_pt1 | contig 9496 bp, 8 predicted proteins | sample SAMEA104315434__metabat2_low_PE_001 | metagenome-assembled genome bin SAMEA104315434 (sample SAMEA104315434) | gut metagenome | biome: Monkey gut; feature: monkey-associated habitat; material: faeces | place: China | collected 2013 | reverse complement strand
GACTTAAGCTACGGTCTGGTAGATCCGCGTGTACGCATTGATAAGTAGGAGGAACGAAAAACATGAAGATGCTCAAACACCTTTTTGGAAAAAGGGATCAGGAACTCGATGTATTACAGGAAGAAGCGCTTCAGAGTCCGCTCCGCACGGTTGTGAGGAATTTTACCTCCAACAGACTTGCGTTCGGCGGTCTGATCGTATTTTTAGTCATTTTCCTGATCGTATTGATCGGACCGATCTTTAATCCGATCGACTTAAGTGAAAAAGAAGAGACACAGATCAATGTCGCTCCGGGACTGAACATGATGAAAGTGCCGGACGGTTTAAAAGGAAATGTAAAAGAGATTTCCACGGGTGCAACATTCAGCGTGGGCGTTGACAATGACGGAAAAGTCTATGTCTGGGGTTACACCAAGATCAGTAACAAGATCGATATTGCAAAGAAGATGCCAAAGCAGAAAGAAATGGGAAAAGTGGTATCTGTATCTGCAGGATTTGACCACGTTATGGCACTCAACGAAGATGGAGAGCTTTTCATCTGGGGTAGTGACCGTATGGGACAGTGTCAGGTTCCGATGGAAGTAAAACATGAAAAGATCAAACAGATCGCAGCCGGTTATCAGATTTCCTATGTGTTAACGGAGGGCGGCGAAGTCATCGCATGGGGAAATGAAAACTTAAATGATGTGCGTCTGACCAGAAGAAATGGTAACAGCCACATTGCAAAGATCTCTGTTGCAAATACAACTTTAATGGCACTCACAGATGATGGCGAGATCAGACATTTAGGAAGCCAGAAATCCGATATTTCCAATATCCCGGAGGATCTTGGAAAGGCAAAAGATATCGTGACAACATCCGATGCCTGTGTGGCACTGCTTGAGGATGGTTCCTTAAGAATCTGGGGAAAAGCCAACAAGAGTGAGAAAGAGATACCGGAAATGGATGGAGAGATCGTTTCCATGTTTGCCGGAAGATATCATATCACAGCGCTGACGGATAAAGGAACTGTTTACTCCTGGGGCAGCAATGCAAAACACCAGACAGACGTTCCAAACAAAGCAAAAGACGTTGTTGCCATCTATGGAGGCACTTATCAGAACTATGCAGTGACCAAATCCGGTGACATCGTGACCTGGGGATTAAAAGGTTATCTGCTCGGAAGTGATGAACTTGGACGTGACGTATTCACCCGTATCTTAAACGGTGGACGTATGACCATGACGATCGGTGCGATCTCCGTTATCATTTCCACGATCATCGGTATCATTATCGGTGGTGTATCCGGTTTCTTTGGAGGCTGGGTAGATATCGTATTACAGCGTATCACAGAGATCGTTGCATGTCTGCCATTCCTGCCGATGGCAATGATCTTAACCTCTATCATCGGAAACAGTATGACAGAGGATGCCAGAATCGCACTGATCATGGTGATCCTTGGTGTGTTAAGCTGGCCGAGCCTTGCAAGACTTGTCCGTGCACAGGTGCTTGCAGAGCGTGAGCAGGAGTTTGTAACCGCCGCAAACGCGATGGGTGTAAAACGTTCTGTGATCGTATTTAAGCATATTATCCCGAATGTTATTTCGGTTATCATCGTATCCGCAACGCTTGATTTTGCATATTGTATGCTGACAGAGTCTACATTATCCTTCCTGGGATTTGGTGTAAAACTGCCGCGTCCTACCTGGGGAAATATGTTAAACGGCTGCGTAAGTTCCGTTGTTATCCAGAACTACTGGTGGAGATGGGTATTCCCGGCTATCATGTTAGGTATCTGTGTAATCTGTATCAATATGGTCGGCGACGGTCTGCGTGATGCCATCGACCCGAAATCAAATGAGCGTTAAAGGAGGAAACAAAATGGCTTTATTAGAGATTCATGACCTGCATACCTTCTTTAAAACGAAAAAGGGTATTGTCAAGGCAGTAAACGGTGTTTCTTACTCGGTAGAACCGGGAAAGACACTTGGTGTTGTAGGCGAGAGCGGAAGCGGTAAGAGCGTTTCCGCCATGAGTATTTTAAAATTATTAGACGGCAACGGCTATATCGACAGCGGCGAGATCATTTTTGACGGAAAGAACCTTGCAGATGTATCTGTAAAAGATATGTGTAAGATCCGTGGAAATGAGATCTCTGTTATTTTCCAGGAGCCGATGACCAGCTTAAACCCGATCTTTACCGTAGAGCGTCAGCTTTCCGAGCCTTTTATCATTCATCAGGGAATGAATAAAAAAGAGGCAGCCGTGAAAGTGGTTGAAATGTTAAAAGATGTCCGTATCCCGAATCCGGAAGCGGTTGCAAAACAGTATCCGCATCAGCTTTCCGGTGGTAAGCGACAGCGAGTCATGATCGGCATGGCACTTGCCTGCCGCCCGAAACTTCTGATCGCCGATGAGCCGACGACAGCTCTTGATGTAACGATCCAGGCACAGATCTTAAAACTGATGAACGATTTGAAGAAAGAGAAGGGAACTTCCATTCTCTTTATTACACATGATCTTGGTGTTATCAACGAGATGGCAGATGATGTCGCTGTTATGTACTGTGGACAGGTTGTGGAAAAAGCTCCGGTGCGCAGCATTTTCGGGGATAACTCTTTCCTGCATCCGTACACGGAAGGCCTGCTTTATTCCATTCCGCGTCTTGATACACCGACCGGAATCCGTTTAGAGGCAATTCCGGGTGCCGTGCCGCATCCGCTTGATCTTCCGAAGGGATGTAAATTTGCACCACGCTGCAAATATGCAACGGACAAGTGCCGTGAGATGGAACCGGAACTGAATGAAGTAGAACCGGGACATATGGTACGCTGCTTTTATCCGAAGAAAGGGGAAAGAAACTAATGAGTGACGAGAACAAGGTATTACTGCGCGTTTCGAATTTAAAACAGTATTTCCCGATCGGAAAAAAGAAGATGGGAAAACCGCAGTCATTTGTAAAGGCAAATGATGGAATCAGTTTAAATATTTACGAGGGCGAGACTTTTGGTCTGGTAGGTGAGAGTGGATGTGGAAAATCTACATTCGGACGTACACTGTTACAGCTTTACCGTCAGACCGGCGGACGTACCGTCTATTACGGACGTACCGGTGAGGGTTTTGATTTAAAATATGTCGAGGAGATCTTTAAGAATCTTCCGGACAAGAAGAAAAAATGCGAGGAGCTTTTAGACAAGGTTAACAAGTTAGAGGCTGACTACGCAAAAATGCCGGAGGGCAGTGAGGAAGAAAAGATCGCAAAGAAAGCAGCCGGACAGCATCTTGCTGAGATGGAGAGCGAGGCAAAAAACGATCTTTTGGATATCACAGCTCTGATCGGCGGACTCTATACGTTAGATGAGGCAGCACTTGCAGAGGCAGGACGCCACTATCTTGCAGAGTATCTTGCCATGAAAGAGATCCGCAAAATCAATGCACAGGCAGAAGATTTTGAGAAGAGCGGAAAATCTGCAAAAGCTGAGGAAGTAAAGAAAAAGATCCCGGAGCTTCAGAAAAAAGTACAGGCTGAACTTGCAGAGATCGATAAGATCCGCGACAACTGCAAAAAAGATGAAGAATTTGATAAATACGAGGCACAGAAGGATGACGGTATCAATCTCGCAAACTTAACCGATGCTGAGATGCGTTATCTGCGCCGTGACTTACAGCTTATTTTCCAGGATCCGTATTCATCCTTAAACCCGCGTATGACCGTAGGTCAGATCATCGGCGAGGGACTGATGGCTCACAATATCTTCAAAAAAGGTGATCCAAAGATGCAGGATTACATCATGGAGATCATGGAGAAATGCGGACTTGCTTCCTATTTTATCCATCGTTATCCGCACCAGTTCTCCGGTGGACAGAGACAGCGAATCGGTATCGCGCGTTCGCTTGCAGTACATCCGAAGTTTGTTGTCTGCGATGAGGCGGTATCTGCACTGGATGTTTCCATTCAGTCACAGATCATCAACCTTCTGTTAGACTTAAAAGAGCAGAACAATTTAACATACCTGTTTATTTCCCATGACCTTTCTGTCATCAAATACATCAGTGACAGGATCGGTGTTATGTATCTGGGAAATATGATGGAGCTTTCGGATACGGAGCACCTGTTTGCACATCCGTACCATCCGTATACAGAGGCATTGCTTTCTGCTATTCCTACCACGGATGTGGATGGCAAGAAGGAGACGATCATTCTTGAGGGAGATATCCCAAGCCCGATCAATCCGCCGAAGGGATGTAAGTTCCACACAAGATGCCGTTACTGCACAGAGATCTGTAAGAACGTTGCACCACAGTTCGAAGAGGTAGAACCGGGACATTTCGTAGCATGTCATCATAAATTAGGTGTGCCGGAAGAAAAATAGTTACTGGTCACACAATATCTGTGAACAGCAGCAAAAATAAAAGATAGATACAAATTGACAGATGATAAGAGCTGGCTTAAACTGGAAACGTAGTGTTTTTGGTGAGAGTGAGCTCTTATTTTATAAGCAGGAAATGGAGTGTTTTATGTTATTTCAGAGAAAAATAGATGGAGCAATGAAAAAACTGCATGAGGGCAGTGATGCTGCGGAGGAAGAGCGCAGAAAAGAAGCGGGGGAGCCGTATGAGGAGATGGATCGTCCCGAACTGGAAAAGGGCGATATGCTTGCAATGATCATCGCAGCATTTATCACGTTCATACCGGTCGCCATTTTAGTGCTTGGAATTATTCTTGTGGCAGGATATTTCCTGTTACACTGATTGGACGGGGATTACTGGTGCAGGCAGGGTCATTGCGCTAAAAGCCGTGCGGGAGGTTAAAGGAGGAGCGGAAAATGTTATTTGGGGACAGTGAGCAGAAAAAGAAACAAAAGGAACAGCGCAGCAGGGAAAAAGACTGGAAGGGAAAACTGACTGGTGCCGGGATGGAAAAGGGAGCTGCCGGTGAACTGGTAAAAATAATGACAGAAGCGCAGATGTCAGGGGAAAGTCTTCAGGCAGACTATAAAACATCAAGGGAACATTTAGAACGTGCACAGCGTAAGATAGAACTTTTACTGGATGAAATGACGGAGGAACCGGAACGGGATGTAAAAAAAAATCTGGATTCTTTGATCGTGGATTTAGATCATGTTTATCACATATGTTCGATCCGGGAGGACGATCCGGATTACGGTTCAACGGTAAAGTGTTTAAAGACGGCATCATCGGAGCTTGGAATGCCGGATGCAAAGATCAGTTCACTGATGCTGCGCAGTGAGCTGGAAAACATACAGGCGGTATTAAAGGATGCCGCAGCCTGGGAGGCACCGGATTTTTTTGCACTTGCATTTTATTTGATTCGTGAAGAGAAAGATACACTTGCTGATATGGAAAATGGACAGCGCAATCAGTTCCTTTCGGATTATCTGAAAGAAAATTTTACGAACCGCTATGCAGACAGCATCGAAGCAGCAGGGTTAAAAGAGGATATAGATGCTTTTATTCGTATGATTCATGCTATACATAACTAAAAGTTATGAAACATGTCACTTTGTATAATTATGATTAAAATCCATCAAGAATTTAGGTTAATCTGAATATTGTGCAAAGTGTATATTTTTGCTATTATTGCAACAACAAGTTTCAGAGCTTTCGCAAATGTATGAAATATCATGACAATATAAGGTGCGGAAGATGAATGGAGGAAAAAGTGTGAAAAATTACATTTTTCACACACAAGATTTGTGCTTGAACACAAACTTGTGATGCCCTGAAAAATGGGCAGGAATGGAGGCTATTATGAAAAAAGCGGTAAGTATGTTTTTAACAGCAGCACTGGCAGTAAGTTGTCTGGCAGGCTGTGGCAATGCAGCAGGAAACACATCAACAGGAAATGCATCTGCAGGAGCAGACAGCAGTGCATCCGACGACAGTGCAGCAGATGGTTCTGTATTTAAGATCGGAAGCATCGGACCGACAACCGGTGATGCAGCAATTTACGGAAACGCAGTTATGAACGCAGCACAGATGGCAGTTGATGAGATCAATGCGGCAGGCGGTGCAAATGGATATCAGCTTGCATTCAAAGCAGAGGATGATCAGAACGACGCAGAGAAATCTGTCAATGCATACAACTCATTAAAAGACTGGGGTATGCAGATCTTAATGGGAACTGTTACCACAACACCTTGTGTAGCGGTTGCAGATAAGACAGCAGAAGATGGTATGTTCCAGATCACACCATCCGCATCATCCACAGATGTGATTGAAAATGATAATGTATTCCAGGCATGCTTCACAGACCCGAACCAGGGTACAGCATCTGCACAGTACATTGCAGATAACAATTTAGGAACAAAACTTGCAGTCATCTATGACAGTTCCAGCGTATATTCTTCCGGTATCGAAGCTACTTTCGTGGAAGAGGCACAGAACAAAGGACTTGAGGTTGTAGCGGAGGAAGCATTTACAGCAGATTCCAAGACAGATTTTTCCACACAGCTTCAGAAAGCACAGTCCGCAGGCGCTGATTTAGTATTCTTACCGATCTACTATACAGAGGCATCCATCATTTTAACCCAGGCAAACAGTATGGGTTATGCACCAACTTTCTTTGGTGTTGACGGTATGGACGGAATCCTTGGTGTTGAGAACTTCGATACATCTTTAGCAGAGGGTGTTATGTTATTAACTCCATTCGCAGCAGATGCAGATGATGAGAAGACAAAAGCATTTGTTTCCACATACGAAGAGAAATACGGCGATGTTCCGAACCAGTTCGCAGCAGATGCTTACGATGCAATTTATGTCATCAAAGCAGCCATCGAGCAGGCAGGTGCAACACCGGACATGAGCGTATCGGATCTGGGTACTGCATTAACCGGAGCAATGACATCTATCACAGTTGACGGATTAACCGGTGACGGCATGACATGGCAGGCAACCGGAGAGGTCAGCAAGGCTCCAAAGGCTGTTGTGATCAAAGACGGTGCTTACGCAGCAATGTAAATGAAATAAAAAGTAAATAGCTATAAGGAAAGGGGTTGTTTGCAGACAGAGTTGTCGCAGCCAGCCCCTTTTTTAAACAAAAAGATTGTATACAAGTATTTCAAATGGTATAATAAAAAAATCAATGTATTAACGTTATAAAGTAAGAATGGAGGATTGTTATGAATTTCTTATCTTACCTGATCAATGGTATCAGCCTTGGCAGTGTCTATGCGATCATAGCACTGGGATATACCATGGTATACGGTATCGCAAAGATGTTAAACTTTGCACATGGAGATGTTATCATGATCGGTTGTTATGTCGTATTTTTAGCAATGAACAGTCAGGGGTTGCCGCCGCTTGTGGCGGTCATTCTCTCAATTATCGTCTGTACGGTTCTTGGTATGGTGATCGAGAAAATCGCCTATAAGCCGCTCCGCCGTGCAACACCGCTTGCCGTACTGATCACAGCGATCGGTGTCAGCTACTTTTTACAGAATGCCGCACTGTTATTATTCGGTGCAGACACAAAGTCCTTTACTAATGTTGTGACACTGCCATCCTTAAAGCTTGCAGGCGGCAGCCTTACGATCTCAGGAACCACGATCGTGACGGTTCTTGCCTGTGTCATCATCATGGCAGGTCTGATGATCTTCATCAAAAAGACAAAAGCAGGACAGGCAATGCTTGCTGTCTCCGAGGATAAAGACGCAGCACAGCTTATGGGTGTAAATGTCAATGCGACGATCTCCCTGACGTTTGCGATCGGTTCCGGGCTTGCGGCGATCGCCGGCGTGCTGTTCTGCTCCGCATATCCGACACTGACTCCTTATACAGGTTCCATGCCTGGTATCAAAGCATTTACCGCAGCGGTATTCGGAGGAATCGGTTCCATTCCGGGTGCACTGATCGGTGGTATCCTGCTTGGTATCATTGAGATCTTAGGACGTGCTTATATTTCGTCCCAGTTGTCAGATGCAATCGTGTTTGCAGTGCTGATCATTGTACTGCTTGTAAAACCGACCGGTATTCTTGGAAAACAGATCCACGAGAAAGTATAAGGTCAGATTGGAGTAATGATATGTCGAAATTAAATGTTAAAACAATGAAAAAAAGTACATTAGACCATCTGATTACCTTTGCGATGGTAATTGTGGCCTATCTTATCGTCCAGATACTGATTGCAGCCGGAGCGGTGTCGTCCCTGATGCAGGGACTTTTAGTGCCGATGTGCACTTATTCCATTGTTGCGATCGGATTAAATCTCTGTGTCGGCTATTTGGGAGAACTCAGTATCGGACATGCGGGATTTATGTGTGTCGGTGCATTTTCCAGTGCATTTGCGACAAAACTTTTGCAGGATGTGATTCCAAACCAGATTCTGCTGTTTATCGTCGTTCTGATCATCGGAACAGCAGTGGCAGCATTTTTCGGATTCCTGATTGGTATCCCGGTATTGCGCTTGAGAGGTGATTACCTTGCCATCGTAACACTGGCGTTTGGTGAGATCATCAAAAACGTCATCAACGTACTTTACATAGCAAAGGATACGGACGGTTTTCATTTTGCAATCTCAAACGGAAATGCGATCAAGCTTTCCGATGAGGGAGAATGGCTGATCAACGGAGCAAAAGGAATCGCAAAGATCCCGCATTTATCCAGCTTTACCGCCGGTGTGATCATGATCCTGATCTGCCTGTTCATCGTATATCATCTGGTAAATTCCAGAAGCGGACGTGCGATCATGGCGATCCGTGATAACCGTATCGCAGCAGAGTCAGTCGGTATCAACATTACAAAATTTAAACTGATGGCATTTACGATCTCCGCAGCGATCGCCGGAGCGGGCGGTGTTTTATATGCACATAATCTCTCCACTGTCACAGCAACACCGGCAAACTTTGGTTACAACATGTCGATCATGATCCTTGTATTTGTTGTGTTGGGCGGTATGGGAAGTTTCCGCGGTTCGATCATTGCGGCTGTGATCCTGACATTGCTGCCGGAGGTACTGCGTGGACTTTCCGATTATCGTATGCTGATCTATTCCATCGTACTGATCGTGATGATGCTCTTTAACTGGGCACCGAAATGTATCGAGTTCAGACAGCGTATCGCTGCAAAACTGAAAAAGAACACAAAGAAAGGAGTACAGTAACATGAGTTTATTGGAAGTAAAAAATCTTGGTATCTCCTTTGGCGGTCTGCGTGCGGTAGACGGATTCCACATTTCGATTGAAAAAGGACAGTTATACGGACTGATCGGACCGAACGGTGCCGGAAAAACGACCATATTTAATATGCTCACCGGTGTGTATACGCCGAATGACGGATCGATCACGTTAGACGGACTGGATATCACAGGGAAAAAGACGATCGACATCAACAAGGCAGGAATTGCCCGTACCTTCCAGAATATCCGCCTGTTTAAAGACCAGTCGGTGCTTGACAATGTAAAGATCGGTCTGCATAATCAGATCACTTATTCCACACTGACCGGAATTTTGCGCCTGCCGAAATATCATAAGGCAGAAAAAGATATGAATGAGAAGGC
>SAMEA104315434__coassemble_1482_pt1 | contig 9554 bp, 9 predicted proteins | sample SAMEA104315434__metabat2_low_PE_001 | metagenome-assembled genome bin SAMEA104315434 (sample SAMEA104315434) | gut metagenome | biome: Monkey gut; feature: monkey-associated habitat; material: faeces | place: China | collected 2013 | reverse complement strand
GCTGACACTGCTTGTCGGCAACCAGAATTACAACGGAACCGGCGTCAATATCATCGCGCAGTGCATCGACGGAACCGTGCGCCCGGAGGCATTTTTGCTCAAAATGATCTTTACCGCAGCCACACTCGGTGCCGGATACAAAGGCGGTGAGATCGTGCCTTCATTTTTCACGGGAGCGGCTTTTGGATGTCTGTTCGGAAATCTGCTCGGTTTTTCGCCTACGCTCTGCACTGCTGTCGGCATGACCGCTGTTTTCTGCGGCGTGACAAACTGTCCGATCACCTCTCTTTTGATCAGTTTTGAGCTGTTCGGTTATGACGGAATGCCATACTTTTTACTTGCCATCGCATTCAGCTACATGCTCTCCGGATATTTCGGACTGTACCACAGCCAGAAGATCATTTATTCAAAGTATAAGACCAATTATATCAACAAGAGGACGGAATAATATACTGGTTCTTTCCGTTCCTCTTCGCCTGATACAGGAATTTATCTGCCCCATGTATAAAATCTGCAATGGCTTCTTCCGGCTCTGCTCTTTTGTTTACCGCACCCATGGAGATCGTTACCCGGTCTGCATCCGGGTGCTCTCCAAATGTAATATTTTCCGTTTTTACGTTGGTAAACAGCCTGTTCATAAAGTTCTTTACTTCATCATCTGATTTATTCATGCCAAGAACAACAAATTCATCGCCGCCATATCTCGCCGTAATATAATCATCACCCGCTGTCTCTTTCAGTATCTGCGCTATTTTTTTCAGGCAGGTATCGCCCTGCATATGTCCGTATGTGTCATTGTATATTTTGTAATAATCAATATCAAAGATCCCCATACAGATCTTCGTGTTCTCAAACGACGCTATTTTTTTCAGACTTTCAAATTTTCTGTTTAATCCATAGCGGTTACTGATGCCTGTGAGTTCATCCGTCTCACTCTTTTTGGTCAGTTCCCGGTTATCAGCGTCTAACTGTTCATTGAGCACTCTCTCATGTTCCAGCCGGTACCGGTTATCAATGGCTTCGACCACTGACTCATCCATTTCCTGCTTCTGGCTCTGCCTGATCTCATAATATCTGTGATAAGCCTCCTGTAAGGCATCTTTTTCCCCTGCCGCCTTATAATAACTGATCCATTCACGGCAGAGTTCCAGTCTGCATTTTAAAATCCCGTTCTTTTTCCACTCCCGCTCTAAGGCAAGCAGTATATCTTTTGCCTCTTTCAGGTGATCCATCTTTATCAGAAGCCGCACGATCCAGATAAAATTTCTGGAGGCCTCCAGCTCATCAAAACAGTCTTCCGGCAGGCAGAATACTTTCATCGCCTCTTTGTATGCCATATCATGATCGCCCAGATTGTAATAAATACGCGCATACGTCGCAATGACACTCATTTCCGTTATCACAGAATACATCTGATCCCCGGACGTTTTTTCCATAACCTGGTCCAAATATCTTTTTGCCTCCTGATATCGCCCGGCCGCCATATATTTTCCGCAGATATTTACACAGATCTGTCTCTCATTGTATACCGTACTCTCTCCATCTGCCCTGCTGGTCCGGTAACTCCGCTCAAAATATTCCGCAGCACCGGAGAAATCTTCAAAATTGTTCAACAGCACTCCGATATTATTATAGATTACACCGAGCAGCGTATGATTCTCATATTTTTTTGCCAGTTTTAAGGCACGGTAATAATAGTCAAGCGCGAGCAGTTCATCCCCCTGTGTCATACAGATAATTGCTGTCGTATTATATGTTTTTATCAGCAACTCGTCATAACCATACTGTTTCTGGATCTGCTCTCCAAGACGGATCTTATCCACCGCTTCTTTCACTCTTCCCATGGAAAAAAGTGTATCACCCAGATATAAATACGCATATGCGGTCTCATAACTGTCCGTGTATTCGATCCCATGTTGTAATATCTCACAGCTTATCTCATATGCTCTCATCGGGTCCGTAAATCTGTATGCTGATACTTCTTCGCTCTTCTTACGAAAAAAATCGTTCATGACTTTGTCTCCCATAATGTCTCTAAAATATCAAATCCATCTCTCGTACTTTTCTTGATCCGATACAGCACATGATCTGCCGTATGTACATATTCTAAAATGTCCGTCTCCATCTGCGGAACCGTATTGACACCTCCGATCGTAACGGTGACATTTTTAGAATTTCCATTCAGGATCGCCAGGTCCGCCAGATCTTTCCGGATCCCCGTAACCATTGCCCTTGTGTTCTCCGTTTGCTGTCCCGGCACCGCAATGAAAAATTCATCGCCGCCATATCTTCCCATGATCCCGTCGTCTGGAACATTGCCGCTTAATATCCCGGCAATTTTCTTCAGGCACGCATCACCGGCAACATGTCCATAAGTGTCATTGAACTGTTTGAAATAATCGATATCCACGATCAGTACGGCAAATTTCTGACCGCATTTTTGTGCCCCTGCAAATGCCAGATCCGCATACTTTCTGAGACCTCTTCTGTTAAACACACCCGTCAGCGCATCATATTCGCTCCTGTTTTCCAAAACAGCCTGCCTTGCCTCAATATCCACGCGCTTATCCATCTCCCGTTGAAGTTCGATCCGATTCTTTATTCTCTTTAAACCGGCTTTTTTTCTCTCTGTATAAAACTCTATATCATATTCACAGAACATTTTATAGGCATGTTCTAATTTTTCTGTATCTCCAAGTCTGCTGTATATGGCGATCTCATACTCTGCAAGTTTCGCCCATTTTCCCGCCATCTGCATATCATAAAGGATTTCCTCTGCCTTTTCCGCAAGTTCTTCCGCCTTAGAATACGCTTCCAGTTTTAACAGTATTTCGATCACCTTAAAATAGTCTGCTATTTTTTCAATCTTACTGGAAATGGTCTCTATCACATCAAATGCACATTTCAGCCACTTTTCTGCCTGTTCACGCTGTCCCATCTGCGCATAATAATCCGCGTAAAGCATCGATACATCCGCATTACGGACAACGTTTTCACCGCGGTCACTTAATTTTAAAAAGGAAAATGCGCGGTCATATTCCATTTTTTTCAATGCGATCGCTGCCTTTTGTATGTTGTAAAAATTTTCATTGAAAACTCTTCTGGTATCGTGTTTTGTGGCTTTGTTGGAAATATGATATGCTTTCTCCAAAGTGCTTTCCGCTTTATCATATGCACCGGCTCTCCGGTAGACATAAGCGATATTGGCAAGAGCTGCCCCGTACATCTTATAATCTGACAGTTTCTGTGCCAGACTGATATCTTTGTAAAAATAGTCCAGTGCACTCTGCTCGTCATCCAGGTCGATATAGATCACTCCCGCCAGATTATATAAAAAAAGTGAGAGCTGATCGAACTGATTCGTCTCTGTGATACTCTTTGCCATACGGCATGCATCCGCCGCCTTTTTCACCCAGCCCAAAGAGTGGTATGCATCTGCCAGATAAGTCGCTGCAAAAGCTTTCGTATATTCGTCCTCTGCATCCAGATACAGCTTTTCGCATAACTCCATCTCTTTTTCCGGCGATTCCAGCCGTACCTTAAGAATTTCATCCATACGTTGTTTCATAACTGTAATTTCCTGCCCCCGTTTTCCATACTGTTTATACGAGAAAAACTTCTGTTAAAAGCAAATCCTGTTCTACCGGATTCTCCTGTGACTAAAAAGACTTCAGCATGAGCATGCTGAAGTCTCTATACTAGTACTATTATACTATTTTTACTGTCATATTTAAAGTTCTTTAAGAAAATTTAAGATTTTACCGTTCCGGTAATCTTTCTGGCATTTGTGATCCATTCTTCATAGCTGCACAGCCCCTGTTGATACCATTGGCAGCGTCCACAGCTTTTTAAAAATCTTTCATTGTCAAGCTTTTCTGTCGCACACCGCAGCAATTCGTCATAGGAATAGGTCTGGTTTTCTTTGAGCCCAAACCAGCCCAGCAGTTCCTGATCCTTCGTCTTTACATGATTTTTATCATCCAGACAGGTATCTTCCGGCGTCAGGTTCGGGCAGTGTGCACAGATCATATCCGGATCTGTCACAAGAACCAGCGGTTCTTTCGGGTTTGCTTTCAATTCACGCACTTTTTCTGTCATATTCTCACAGAATGCCCCGCTGTAACCTTCTCCCTGGTAAAGAACGGTACATAAAATATGATGAACACGAAACTTTTTCATATATATTCCCTTTATGCTGCCTTTATATCCTGTAAAATATTTCCTGCGTGAAGTGCTTTACGCACAGCAATGGCAACCAGATAAGCACCCACCACTGAAATCACATCTTTTACAACATAAGGCAGTGACACTGCAGCTAAAGATGCTCCAAGGGTAATGTGTGCCAAAACCGCATACTGGATCGCGCCAAGCAGATGACAGATCACAAGACCGGCTATTCCAAGGATGATTTTTACTGCCGGATTTTTTCTGCGGACAGAAATACCACATAACAGAGTAAGGAAGATAAATCCAAAAATAAATCCTCCGGTATAGCCAAACAGCACGCCCGGTCCTGCACTCATTCCCGCAAAGATCGGAACACCAACGGTTCCCAGTACAATATAAAGTAATGTCGCTGCTGCTCCAAGCTGCCAGCCTAACACATAACCACACAGTGCCATCGCAAATGTCTGTAATGTGATCGGAACGCCGGTCGGCATCGGGATCTGAAGAATGGAAAGAACTGCGAGGACTGCAGTAAACATTCCAACCGTAACGATTGTTTTTGTTGAAATTTTCATGTTTCTCCTCTTTTCTGCGGATAAAACAGTTTCCGCTTTTGTCTTTTTACAGTCTAGTCCGATTCTTCCGTATTGTCAACCCTTTATACAGGTTATGTTTACAATATGATTTGACACCTGTTACTGCCAACACCTATCGCGTGAACAGTAACTAACACTTTCTGTTTTTTCCAAAGATCACATCATAGTTAATGCTGCGGTAGAAAATATCCTCCACATCTACGCTGTGCAGATCAAAATTTCCAAGCATCCACATGGTCTTGGCGATGACGGATTCGAGCGTCATATCGTAGGATTCCAGGAAACGACAGTACTTTTTCATGTCGTGTCCCACCTCATATACCGTCATGTCACTTCCCTCGTGTGCCACCTGCGTTGCCATGACGACCAGTCTGTCCGGGTACTGTTTGCACAGACGGTAAAATTCATCTGCTATGGATTTTGGTATTCCGCCCACACCGAAGCTCTCTACAATAATACAGTCATAGTTTTCAAAAATACTCTGTAATACCCGCGGACGGATTCCAGGGATCAGCTTCATCAGGAAAATATTTTCATCGAGTTCCTCATAAAACCGTACTTCCTCCTCGTATGGAAGCATCGGCAGATAGCGCATGATATTGCCATCCTGAATGACTGCCAGTGACGGAAAATCAATACTTGAAAATGCGTTATAACTTTTCGATCTGACTTTTTTTGCGCGCGTTCCCGCAATAACTTTGCCGTCGAAAACGATCTGAACGCCCTGTGATTTATCATCCGATGCATATAAAAAACTGTCGATCAGGTTTGATTTCGCATCCGTGATCTCAAGGTCAATCGGTTTCTGTGCTCCTGTGATCACGATCGGTTTTGTTGAATTCTGGATCATATAAGACAGTGCCGCCGCCGTGTATGCCATCGTATCCGTGCCGTGTGCAATCACAAATCCATCATAAGCATCATAATACTCCCGGACCGCATGCACGATCTTTTTCCAGTGTTTCGGTTCCATATTAGAACTGTCAAGATTTAAAAGCTGTACTGCTGATACCTCACAGAATTCTTCCACCTGTGGAATGTATTCTAACAGCTCCTCCGGTGTGATCTGCGGTTTTAACCCGTTCTCTGATTTTTTCGAGGCGATCGTTCCGCCTGTTGCAAGTAATAATATCTTTTTCTTTGCCGGCATTTCGTTTCTCTCCATTTCTACTATATGATTGCTCTTATGTCAGCTAAAAGTGCATCGACATTTTCTTCTTTTGTCGCCCAGCAGGTACAGAAGCGGACTGCACTGTGTATCTCATCCACCCTCGCCTGATATGCAAAGCTGTACTTTTCCCGCAGCTTCTCCAGGACATTGTCCGGCAAAACCGGAAACTGCTGGTTCGTCGGGGAATCAATATAGAACGAAACGCCCATTTTTGTTAATTCATCTTTTAATTTCTCTGCTAACCGCGCCGCATGTGCAGAAATTTCAAAATAACGATTTTCTTCAAACAGTGTCAGAAACTGGATCCCAAGCAGTCTTCCCTTCGCCAACATACCGCCGCGCTGCTTGATATTGTATCTAAAATCCTTCTTTAATTCCGGGTTCGTGATCACGACTGCCTCGCCAAACAACGCTCCTACCTTGGTTCCGCCGATATAAAAAACATCCGTGTTTGCCGCAACATCCGCCATCGTCAGATCATTTTCCCTGCATGCCAGACCATAACCGAGTCTGGCTCCGTCTAAGAACAGATACAGGTCATTTTCCCTGCATACCCGGTATAACGCCTTAAGTTCCTCCTTTTTATAGATGGTTCCAAGTTCCGTCGGATTGGAAATGTATACCAGTTTTGGCTGTACGGTATGTTCAAAACTCTCATCTGTAAAATGTGCTTTTGTGTATTTTTCCACCTGCATCCGTATACGCTGCAATCTGCTCTGCCGTCAGCTTTCCATCCGGCGTCTCGATCGTCAGACATTTATGTCCGCACGCCTCAAGTGCTCCGGTCTCGTGCACATTGATATGTCCGGTCGTCGCTGTGATGGCTCCCTGATAAGATTTCAAAGCAGATGCAATGACTGTGACATTGGTCTGTGTCCCGCCAACCAGAAAATGCACATCCGCATCCGGTGCTTCGCACACAGCTTTTATCCGTTCTGCCGCCTCCCTGCAATATTCATCCTCTCCATATCCCGCTGTCTGTTCCATGTTTGTCTCTTCGAGTTTTTTCAGAATTGCCGGATGGCAGCCTTCCGTATAATCGCTGTTAAATCGTATCATTGTTTTCTCCATTCCTGCACATTTGTGCTTTTCTATGAATTTGAAACTCTGACTAATTCCTCAAGTTTTTTCAATGCTTTTCCGGAATCAATTGTTTCTGCCGCTAATTTTACACCAGATTCTATAGATTCCGCAACCCCTCCGATATAAAGAGTTGCTCCGGCATTCAAAAGTACGATATCTCTTTTGGCTCCTTTTTCTTCTCCGTTTAAGATTGCTTTCGTGATCTTCGCATTCTGCACTCCGTCTCCACCGCGCAGTTCCTCTAAGGAAGCTCTCTTTAATCCAAACTGCTCCGGGGTAACCTCATAGGTTTTTACATTTTCCCCATCAATCTCTGATACGGTAGTCGTACCGCTTAACGTAAACTCATCCATATTATCGTTTCCGCTGATGACAAATCCACGCTCCACGCCAAGCCTGCTCATAGCTTTTGCTATTTTCTCCGTCAATGCCGGACTGTATACACCGACGACCATATTTTTTGCGCGGGACGGATTTGCAAGAGGTCCTAAGATATTAAATACCGTGCGGACTCCCATCTCTTTTCTCGCCTGACCAACGTATTTCATGGAATTATTGAAAAGCTGCGCAAACATAAAACCGATCCCGACTTCATCGACACATTTCTGTACCAGTGCCGGTTCCGCCATAATGTTGACTCCAAGTGCCTCTAACACATCACCCGCACCGGATTTTGAGGAGATGGAACGGTTGCCGTGTTTTGCGACTGGAAGTCCTGCCGCTGCGACCACGAACGCAGATGTGGTTGAAATATTGAATGTATAGGTACAGTCTCCGCCGGTTCCGACCAGATCCACATAGTTTTCAGCTTTCGGTGTGATCGTCTCCGCTTTATCGCGCAGCACCGATGCAAGACCGATGAGTTCCTCCAATGTCTCCCCTTTCATGCGCATTGCCGTTAAAAATGCTGCGATCTGTGCCTGTGTTGCCTCCCCGCTTAGCATGATCTCCATTGCTTTTTTGGCTTCTTCCTGTGTTAAATCTTTTCCATCTACTACTTTTGCTATGTATTCTTTCATGATAATCCTCCCTGTTTTGTTTCTTTATTTAAAGCTGATTTAATTCTTTCTTAAATGTACTGCAGTACTCTGCTGCCACTTCTGTACTGTAATTATTTTCTTCCATCAGACGGATGAAATGACTACCCACGATTGCACCGTCGATCGTATCTTTCATTGGCTTTACATCCTCCGCTGTACGGATACCAAATCCCATCATGACCGGGATCTTTGCGACTGCCTTCACACTCTTCAGATAACTTAAAACTTCTTTGTGGAAATCAGCTCCCTGTCCGGTTACACCCATAGAAGATACACAGTATACAAATCCTTTTGCGCCATCCAATATCTTCGGAATACGGTCACCGGAAACCGGTGATACAAGCTGTATTAGTATAGTTGTTTCATCCTGATTTAAGTATTTTGCAATTTCTTCCTGTTCCTCAAGCGGCAGATCCGGTATGATCAGTCCATCTACACCGACCTCATTGCATTTTTTCACAAATGCCTCAACACCGTAATGAAGTACGGTATTATAGTACATCATAAATACGATTGGAAGCTCTAAGCCCTCTTTTCTCAGCTCCTCTACCGTCACAAATACTTTCTTTAAATTGATCCCATTACAGATTGCTTTATAAGATGCACCCTGAATGACCGGGCCATCTGCCACCGGATCAGAAAATGGGATTCCCAGTTCCACAACATCCAGTCCGGCTGCCTCCTGTGCCTTTAAAAGTTTTTTTGTTCCTTCCAGGTCCGGAAGTCCCGCTGTAATATAAGTGATAAATGCTTTTTCGCCTTTTTCCTGTAAGGCTTTCATTTTTGCTTCGATACGATTCATATCTGCCTTTCCCTTCTTTTTAATTTATTAAATCATATTTATATTATTTACTTTTCCCGGATCAGTTCAGATAGCCTTTTCCTGCCAGATAATCCGCGATCGTGTTGACATCCTTATCTCCGCGTCCTGAAAGGCAGATGATCATGGTCTTATCCTTTGCTGCCTCCGCTCCCAGTTTTTCATTCAGCTCTTTCGCGTATTTGCACGCATAGGCTACCGCATGTGCACTCTCGATTGCAGGAATGATTCCTTCTAATTTGCAGAGTTCCATCAGCGCATCCATCGCTTCTGTATCGGTTACGGAAACATATTCGGCTCTTCCGCTGTCTCTGAGATAAGCGTGCTCCGGTCCGACACCCGGGTAATCCAGTCCTGCAGAAATGGAGTGTGCCAGCTTTACATTTCCATCCTCATCCTGCAGCAGATAGGAACGCATTCCATGTAAGACTCCCGGTTCGCCAAGTGCCATCGCCGATGCGTGCTCGCCCGTCTCGATTCCTTTTCCGGCTGCCTCCACACCGATCAGTTTTACCGAAGGTTCCTCTATAAAATCTGCAAACATTCCGATGGAGTTCGAACCGCCGCCCACGCATGCCATCACAGCATCCGGCAGTTTCTGTTCCACTTCTAAGAACTGTTTTTTTGCTTCTTTGCTGATCACGCTCTGATATTCCTTGACCATCTTCGGATAAGGA
>SAMEA104315434__coassemble_1480_pt1 | contig 9564 bp, 8 predicted proteins | sample SAMEA104315434__metabat2_low_PE_001 | metagenome-assembled genome bin SAMEA104315434 (sample SAMEA104315434) | gut metagenome | biome: Monkey gut; feature: monkey-associated habitat; material: faeces | place: China | collected 2013 | reverse complement strand
GCGGTCAACGGATGCGGGTGTTGCATTTTATGTGGAGACGCGCGGGGCAACTTTTTTCCATGCCGGTGATTTGAATGACTGGACATGGGAAGGCGCGGGAGATCTGATCAACGGCAGGATGCACAGGGAGTACCGGACGCAGATTAAAAAATTAGCCGGAAAACCGATCAATCTTGCATTTGTTCCGATGGATCCGAGACAGGGCGCAGATCAGGAACTTGGCATGGATTATTTTTTGGAGACCACATCCGCGGAATATGTGTTCCCGATGCACATGTGGCAGGATTATTCGTATATCCCGGTTTATAAGAAGAAAATATGGAATCCGGGGATGGCGGAGCGTGTGGTGGAGATCACACATGAAAATCAGGTTTTCCTGATTGAGGAAAAGTAGCGTTAACGCTTGACGCATAGGAAAAAAGTGCGGTATACTGAATAAGTTATAGAAGATAGAAAGGCAGGGGTAGCTATGGCAGTATTTGGATGGTTTGTACATTATGTGTTAATAATGGTAATTCTTGCAGCTGTTGCAGTCGCTGGAGTATTTGCCGGCAGAAAATGGGCAGAGAAAAGCAATGCAAAAAAGGATGCTGCAGTTCCCGGAAATACCGGAAAAGAATAATGCCGTCTTGACCCTGTAAACAGACAGGGCATGAAATAATTTATACAACGTTGGAGGAACTTGTCGTGAAGAAGTTTTACGGAGAAAATGAATTGCGCAGAATGTATCTTGAGTTTTTTGAGAGCAAGGGACATCTTGCGATGAAGAGTTTTTCATTGGTACCACACAATGATAACAGCTTACTATTGATCAATGCAGGTATGGCACCGCTTAAGCCATATTTCACAGGTCAGGAAATACCGCCGAGAAGAAGAGTGACCACATGTCAGAAATGTATCCGTACCGGCGATATTGAGAATGTCGGCAAGACAGCACGTCACCTGACATTTTTTGAGATGCTTGGCAATTTCTCATTTGGTGATTACTTTAAACATGAAGCGATCCACTGGTCATGGGAGTTTTTGACACAGGTTCTCGGTCTTGAGGAGGACAGACTGTATCCTTCTATTTACGGAGAAGATGATGAGGCATTTGAGATCTGGAACAAAGAAGTCGGCGTTCCGGCAGAGAAGATCACCAGATTTTACCGTGACCCGGAGACCGGAGAATGTGATAACTTCTGGGAGCATGGCGCTGGTCCGTGTGGTCCTTGTTCCGAGATCTATTATGACCGTGGAGAGAAATACGGCTGTGGCAAACCGGACTGTAAAGTAGGCTGTGACTGTGACCGTTTCATGGAGGTATGGAACAACGTATTTACCCAGTTTGAGGGTGATGGTAAGGGCGGCTACACCGAACTTGCACAGAAAAACATTGATACCGGTATGGGATTAGAGCGTCTGGCTGTTGTAATGCAGGATGTAGATTCCGTATTTGATATCGATACCATGAAAGCGATCCGCGACAAGGTATGTGAAATGTCCGGTAAAAAATATCAGGTAGATGCGTTAGATGATGTATCCATCCGTCTGATCACAGACCATATCCGTTCTGCAACATTTATGATCTCCGATGGTATCATGCCTTCCAACGAGGGACGCGGTTATGTACTGCGCCGTATCATCCGCCGTGCGGCAAGACACGGAAGAATGCTCGGCATTGACGGCATTTTTATGGCAAAATTAGCAGCAACCGTAATTAACGAGAGCAAAGACGGTTATCCGGAGTTAGACGAGAAAAAGGATTTCATCTTCAAGGTATTATCCCAGGAAGAAGAAAAATTTGGAAAAACGATCGATCAGGGACTCTCCATCCTCTCCGATATGGAAAAACAGATGGAAGCAGACGGCGTGAAAGTTCTTTCCGGCGAGAATGCATTCAAATTATATGATACTTATGGATTCCCGATGGATCTGACACAGGAGATCCTCGAAGAGAAAGGTTTCTCTGTCGATGAAGAGGGATTCAAAAAGGCGATGGAAGTACAGCGTACCACAGCGAGAAAAGCCCGCAAAGTGACAAACTACATGGGCGCTGATGAGACCGTATATGAGTCGATCGATCCTTCTGTCACCACAGAGTTTGTAGGTTACGATACATTAGAATGTAAGTCAAAGATCACCGTACTTACCACAGAGACAGAGATCGTTGAGGCACTGTCAGACGGAGAAGTCGGAACCGTGATCGTAGAGAAGACCCCGTTCTATGCTACCATGGGTGGTCAGCAGGGCGATAAGGGTATCATCCGCACTGCGACCGGAGAATTCCAGGTAGAGGATACGATCAAATTACTTGGCGGAAAAGTCGGACATGTCGGAAAAATGATCTCCGGTATGATGAAAACAGGAGACGAAGCAGATCTTTCTGTAGATGCAGCACTTCGTGCAAAGACCTGTAAAAACCACTCCGCAACACATTTACTGCAGAAGGCACTGCGTGAAGTTTTAGGAACTCATGTAGAGCAGGCTGGTTCCTATCAGGATGGCGAGCGTACCCGTTTTGATTTCAGCCACTTTGCAGCAATGACACCGGAAGAACTTGAAAAAGTAGAAAAGATCGTCAATGACAAGATCGCAGAAGCAATTCCGGTCCGCACAGATGTCATGACTGTGGATGAAGCGAAAAAGACAGGAGCTATGGCTCTGTTCGGTGAAAAATACGGTGAGACTGTCCGCGTGGTATCTATGGGAGATTTTTCCAAAGAGTTCTGTGGCGGTACTCATGTAAAGAATACATCCGAGATCGCAGCATTCAAGATCATTTCCGAAAATGGTGTTGCAGCAGGTGTCCGCAGAATCGAGGCACTGACCGGAGACAATGTATTTGCTTATTACCGCAATTTAGAGAAAGAACTCTTAGAGGCAGCGAAAGCAGCAAAGGCAACACCGGCGACCTTAACAGAGAAGATCGGGCATATGCAGGCGGAGATCAAAGCGCTGACCAGCGAAAACGAGTCCTTAAAGAGCAAAGCAGCCAAAGAGGCACTCGGGGATGTCATGGATCAGGTTGTGGAAGTAAAAGGGGTGAAATTACTTGCTTCCGCCGTAGACGGTGTAGATATGAATGGTCTGCGTGATCTTGGAGATCAGTTAAAAGAGCAGCTCGGTGAGGGCGTGATCGTGCTTGCTTCTTCCTGTGATGGAAAAGTAAATCTGATCGTTATGGCAACTGATGCAGCAATGAAACAGGGAGCACATGCTGGAAATCTGATCAAGAGCATTGCCGGCAAAGTCGGCGGTGGCGGCGGCGGACGTCCGAATATGGCACAGGCAGGAGGAAAGAATCCTGCTGGTATTAAAGATGCAATCGCTGAGGCAAAAACAGCACTTGAGGCACAGCTTTCTTAAAATCTGTTCGCATGATTGTCCCTCAACTGAAAAAATCACGGAAGATGACAGCTTTTTAGCTATGGAGGCAAAAGATGGATAAAGAAATGGAGTTTAAAAACAAGAGCATTAAGAAAAAAGTAAATGAAAGTTTTCAGATGATCATTGTTTTATATGCGGTCACTGTAGTGCTTGCAGTGCTGCTGATGTTCGGATTAAAACTTGTTCCGGTAAGTGCAGAAAATTATGTTCTGGGCGGCGGCATTATCGTGATTGCGGTCATTACGGTCTGCAGCATTGTGGCAACCCTTAAACGTGCGGGTATGCTGGTGCATTATATCGTAGATCCGGTCAGGGAGCTGAGCAATGTGGCAGAAAAGATCTCCTGCGGAGAACTGGATGTTGAGATCACATATCAGTCCGAGGATGAAATCGGAGAACTTGCAGACGATTTCCACAAAACAGCATCTACACTGCATCAGATCATCGGAGATCTCAATCATATCCTGGATGCGTTTGCAAAAGGAGATTACACGGTAGAGTCCGGATGCAGAAATGCATATGTGGGAGAATTTGATACCGTACATGCAAAATTACTTGCAACAACAGAGCATATCAGTAATACCTTAAGATCGATCCGTGAATCATCTAACCAGGTGGCACAGGGATCCGACCAGCTTGCAGTCAGCGCACAGGATCTTGCAAAGAATGCAACAGATCAGGCAGTAGCGGTTGATTCCCTGGCACAGAGTGTTTCAGAGATCACAGAACAGATTCTTGGCACAAGTAAATCGATCGATATCGTACATGATAAGGCAAAAGATGTCGGAACGACGGCGGCAGTGAGCCAGCAGAAGATGAAAGAACTTACAGAAGCAATGGAGCGTATTTCCGTGACATCCAAGGAGATCGGTCAGGTCATCGAGGAGATCGAGAGTATTGCATCCCAGACAAACCTGTTATCCTTAAATGCTTCCATTGAGGCGGCAAGAGCCGGTGAGGCAGGAAAAGGATTTGCAGTTGTTGCAGAACAGATCCGTATGCTTGCTGAGAGCAGTGCAAATTCAGCAGATACCTCAAAACAGCTTCTGACTGAGAATCAGAATGAAGTAGAACGTGGTAACCAGGTAACACAGCAGACGGCAGATTCCCTGACGGATGTTTTGAACGAACTGGATGCGATCGTGGGTGAGGTCGCAACGATTCGTACCGCATCTGACCGTGAAGCTGATTTCGTGAAACGGATCGAGGACAGTACCAAACAGATCAGTGATGCGATCCAGAGCAACTCTGCAGCATCAGAAGAGACATCTGCTACCAGTGAAGAGCTTTCCGCAGAGGCAGATTCTTTAGAGGGACTTGTAGAGCGTTTTAAACTTCGTTAAATGTCTGTTTGATAAGAGGAGAGAAAATGCAGGTGAAAATAAAGGAAAAGATAATTGCTGTGGTTATGGCATTTGCAATGATGTTTACGTTTGTTTTTGCGGGCGAAAGCAGTGAAGTAATCGCTGCTGCGAAAACAAAAGCATTAGAGATAAATGTTGATTTTGCCAGGAATGCAGCAAGTGGAGATGACAGCGGGGTATATGTAAAGAGCCTGATTTCCAATAAAAAAATTACTTTTGGAAAGACTTATGTATTTCAGACAAAAATTTATGTACCAGCCGTTTATATGAAAACCGGAAGAATATGGGTAAAACCTACAGTTAATTTTTTTACCGGCAAAAATGGCGATACATATGCCGGAATGGCACAGTCTTCGAAAGAAGGATATTCTTATGATAAGAATTCGAAAGAAGTAAAAAAATATGGTGATTTTTATGTTGTCAATGTGAAAATACCATTGGATAATTGCGACAGGATTTCTGCATCAAAAGGAAATGTGTATGGGCATCTGTTTGTCTCTGGTTTTAATAAGGCATATAAGGGAAGTATATATGTTGATGATGTGACACTTACTGTAGATAAGAAGTCAGTTGTAAAGCAGAATTATGAGAATGGAAAAAACGGCGGATGCTGGTATTATCTTAACAGATCAGAAAAGGAATATACACCTGCAGTTGTTTCATTTTCAGGAAAGACATTGGATGTGGCTAAGACAGCGCTTACTATAAACGAGGGTAAAAAAGCGACGATCAAAGCCACTGCAATGCCAAAAACAAAAATAACATATCAGTCTAAGAACGAGAAAGTTGTTGCAGTAAACAGTAAAGGTGTTGTCCGGGGCATTCGGAAAGGAAAGACAACCATTCTTGTCACAGCGAATGGGAAAACTGTTAAAGTTCAGATTACCGTGAAAGAATTTCAAATAAAAATCTGAAATTCTTTCAAAAATAGGTTGACGAACCGGGAAAATATGTTATAATACTATATAGTGCAATAAATATTACCCAAACAGTTGAATATGCACAATACGCAACTGGAGGGAGGTTAGGTGTGAGATAATGTCTAGTGTAATTGTAAAAGAAAACGAGACTTTAGATAGCGCTTTACGTCGTTTCAAAAGAAACTGCGCAAAAGCAGGTATCCAGCAGGAGATTCGTAAGAGAGAACACTACGAGAAACCAAGCGTAAAGCGTAAGAAAAAATCTGAAGCTGCTAGAAAAAGAAAATACAACTAAGAAATAGTTGTAGTGCAAAAAGGCTACCACATGTGTGGTAGTCTTTTTTTGCACGGAAATTTTTATCAGGTGTCTTTTATTTAGGATGATGGGTTTACAGGTAAAGAGGACAATTGATAGAAAGAAATGTGACAAAATGGCATAGTCTTGCGGAAACAGACAAATTTGTTTATAATAGAAAAATAAGATACAGATTTGTGAAAATAAACGTAACAGAATAAAACAGGAAGAACGGAGATGATACCTATGATCAATTTGAAGAACTGCAGGGTAATTATCCGCGAACAGAAAAAGAACAATGTACTTGCAGATACGGTAATCCTTGGACATAATCTTATCACTAATATCATCAAGGTACGGGCGAGTGCAATGGCATACCGTCCAAAAGGACCGGTGGAACTGCTTGTTTTTCTGGAGAATAAAATATATTCTTATCTGGGTACGGTACAGGGAGCTGTAATCGCAAATGAAATGTCAATTGCGCTGTATGATGGAGAGCAGAAAAAAGGCAGGAAGTTTGAGCGATATGAGATTGAAGCAGATGGCAGGATCGAAGGTGTCAGGATAAAAAACAATATGATAACACTTCGCAAACCGATCCCGGTTACGATTAAGAATCTGAGTGCGAATGGCGTATTATTTAAAAGTGTTTCCGGTTGTCTTGATGTCGGTATGCAATTAGAGCTTTATATGGATGTGACAGATGCGGGAATGCGTTACGAGTATAAGGTGGTCCGCAAACAGAATGGCAATCCGGAGACAGAAGAGTTTGGATGTAAGATGGCTGCAAAAAAGAAATAGCAGCCATGGAAAAATGTTTTGAGGAAATAAGAGAAATAAAAAGGAACTGTAAAATATGAAAAACAGTTAACAGACTGAAAAATTCATATTTTCACAGTTCCTTTTTAAAATCAGGACAATAGTTTAGACCAGGTAATTAATAACCGAAAGACTCGCCGATCAAAAGTACTTTGATACGTCCTTTGATGCCGCTTCTTCTGGTGATGACAACCTGGTTGCAGATGCAGTCAGGGGAAAGACAGTCTGCACAGGCACCGGTTGCGGCACAAGGTGTTTTTCTGTCGAGGCGAATGCAGTTCTGTGGTGTTGCAACATTATGTACACGGCTCAGAGCCTCGTCCACATTTGCGGCAATCTTATTCATGCCGGCTAAAATAATAACAGTTTCCGGACCATAGATCAGTGCAGCAACACGGTTGCCGGTTCCATCGATGTTGACGAGTTCACCATCGGTTGTGATCGCATTGGTGCTCATGAAATATACGTCACTGGAGAGCGCATCGTGATACATTTTTTTTGTCTCTTCCGGTGTCTTTGCAGTGGCACGGTCGATCAGATGAATGGAAGGATCATGGCGGAGTGCCATCAGCATTCCGGTTTCCTCTAAGGTCATGGAGCCGCCGAAAGATACGGTCTGTCCTTCTTTTAAGAATGAAAAAGCAAGTTTTTCCGCGTCTTCTACGGTCGGGCAGTAGTAGCCTTCCATCTGGCGTTTCTCAAGATTTTTGATCACTGTTGCAGCAAGTGTTTCATGGTATTTGCTTTTGATTGTATCCATACATGTACTCCTTTTTATCGTATTTGACAATGTACCACGTTTGGGTAATCTCATTGTCACTGTGTGCTTCCTTTAGTATAGCACATATTCTTGACTTTTGGGACAGGATAGATAAAATAAAAGAGTTGGAAATGGAGGAATTTTATGAGTGAAAACCTGAAAAAGATGATTTCGTATTATAAGCCATATCTGGGTGTGTTCTGGGCAGATATGTTTTTTGCGACGGTATCGGCGGCAGTTGCCCTTGTGATCCCGCTTGTGATACGCTATGTGACATCTACACTGATCTATATGGAGCCGCAGGAGATTTTAAGACAGATCCGCTGGATCGCGGTTATGTTATTCGCACTTGTGGTGATAGACTGTTACAGCCGCTTTTTTATTGCAAATCAGGGGCATGTGATGGGAGCAAAGATCGAGTATGACATGCGGGCGGAGATTTTTGCACATTTTCAGAAACTGTCATTTTCCTTTTATGATGATCAGAAAGTCGGACAGCTAATGTCCCGAATTACGACGGATTTATTTGATATCACGGAACTGATGCACCACGGACCGGAAAACATTATCCTTTCTCTGATCAAAATTATTGGCGCGTTTGTGATCCTGATGAGCATTAAACCGGCACTCGCACTCGCCGCGTTTGCAGTGCTGCCGTTTATGTTTCTGTTTGCCTATTACATGAACGGGAAAATGCGCCGTGCGTTTCGCAGCAACCGTGAGCGGATCGCAGACATCAATGCCCAGATCGAGGATAATTTATCCGGCATCCGTGTGGTGAAGTCATTTGCCAATGAGGATATCGAAAAAGAAAAATTCCGTCAGGGAAACGAAGGCTTTCTGCGTGCAAAAAAGAACAGTTACTATTATATGGGAAGTTTCTCGGCAGGACTGGGTACTTTTACGACCCTGATCCAGGTGAATGTCATACTTGCGGGTGTCATTCTGATCGCAAAGGGAAGTGTGGATATCAGTGATCTGGTCACATTTTTGCTTTATATCAGCGTGTTTACGGAGCCGGTGCGGACACTGATCGATTTTACGGAGCAGTTTCAGAACGGATATACCGGTTTTGAGCGCTTTCGGGAGATCATGGCGATCGAACCGGATATCGCGGATAAAGAGGATGCAAAAGAACTGGTCAATGTAAGAGGAGATATCAGTTTTGAGGATGTATCTTTCCAGTATGAGGAAAATACGGAATGTGTATTAAATCATATCAATCTGAATGTGCCGGCGGGGGCTTATATGGCGCTCGTGGGATCGTCGGGAGCCGGAAAGAGCACACTGTGTTCGCTGATCCCGAGGTTTTATGACGTGACGGCAGGAGCCGTTAAGATCGATGGCTGTGATGTCCGGGATATCAGGTTAAAGAGCCTGCGTGACCATATCGGGATCGTACAGCAGGATGTGTATCTGTTTGTCGGAACGGTTTTTGATAATATCCGCTATGGAAAACCGGATGCAACGCGCGAGGAGGTCATTGAGGCAGCGAAAAACGCCAATGCACATGATTTTATCATGTCGCTGCCGAATGGGTATGAAACGGACATCGGACAGCGCGGGATCAAGCTTTCCGGGGGACAGAAACAGCGTCTCTCCATTGCGCGGGTATTTTTAAAGAACCCGCCAATCCTTATTTTTGATGAGGCGACGAGCGCGCTTGACAATGAGAGTGAGAAAGTCGTGCAGGATTCTCTCGAAAAACTGGCAAAGAACCGTACAACATTTGTGATCGCACACAGACTTTCTACGATCAAAAATGCACAGCGCATATTAGTTTTGACGGAAGATGGCATTGCGGAGGAAGGAACGCATGAGGAACTGTTAGAAAAAGGCGGGGTATATGAGAAGCTGTATCAGATGCAGTTTCATAAGTAAAGATGCTGCCAGGAGATGCGGATCGCCGCGTCAAATATAAAAGTTTCATGAAATCCATGTAAAAATTTGCAAAAGAGGAAAAACTAGAGTAAAATAGTAGTGTTAGGTAATTGCGAAACAAGTTCGCAATCCTGATTAAAAATGCGGCAAGAGTCC
>SAMEA104315434__coassemble_1476_pt1 | contig 9575 bp, 11 predicted proteins | sample SAMEA104315434__metabat2_low_PE_001 | metagenome-assembled genome bin SAMEA104315434 (sample SAMEA104315434) | gut metagenome | biome: Monkey gut; feature: monkey-associated habitat; material: faeces | place: China | collected 2013 | reverse complement strand
AGCTCTTCCATAACCGTGTTTAAACTTTTTGCTGCAAATACCGTTACCGTAGTCGCCTCAAAAGGCTCTGCTGCAGTTGTTTCTGCTGCTTCTGAAGTTTCCTCTGCCGCTTCCGTTGCTGACACATCTGCGCCTGATGCTTCGTCAGCGTTTGCTTCTGCATTTTCTGTCTCAGATGATTTTTCTGCATCTGCGGAAGCCACCGTATTGGTCTCACCTGCTGACGCCTGATTCTTATTGTTTCCGCATCCGGCAAACATGGTCATTGCCATAGCTGCAGAAAGTAATACACACACACATTTCTTTTTCATTTGTTTTTCCTCTTTTCTTTTTTGTTTATTTAAAAAGCTTTACAAAGCTTATTAAATCTTTATTTTATATTTTTGTCACCTCATTTTTTACCATTTTTCTGAAAATTAATTTAAAAGCCATTTGCCGTTCATATTTTTCTTCCAGCTCTGCAACATTGCATTTGTATTACTGCATAATTAACTTCACTCTGTTCTCGCTGTTTTTCTGTTCTTTTATAGTAATTTAATTTAAAATTTAATTTTTCTGTAATTCTTTTCGGCACGCACAGCGATCAACTGCGCCGCAATACTGATCGCGATCTCTGCCGGAGTCTCACTGCCGATCTCAATTCCAATCGGTGCTGTCACACGCGCAAGCTGCTTCTCAGTAAACCCTTCTACCAGTAATTTATCGGTAACAAATTTGGTTTTTTTCCTGCTTCCGACAACCCCGATGTACCCTGCAGGAGTTTCCAGTCCAAAACGCTCTGCATCTGTATCACAGAGATGTCCTCTCGTAACGACCACAATATAGTCTTCTTTATGAATTGTAAATTCCTCATTTAATTTTTTAAAGTCTATCAGCCGTATTTCTTCCGCTCCCGGAAACAGTTCCGGCTTCGTAAATTCCTCCCTGTCATCCGAGACAATACAGCGGAATCCCAGATGGGATAACACCGGTACAAGCTCCTGTGCAAGATGCCCTCCGCCAAAAATATACACTTTTCCATCATAGGAAAACTGTTCTGCGTAGAAACGTGCTCCATCTATTTCTGTCACAGACTGATGCGCTGAAGTCTGAAACTCCGGCAGTATTTTTATTTTTCCTTCCTCTAACGGCATAAGAATCCAGAATGCTTCTCTTTTTTCCTCTGCATCCTCCATCTGTCTGATCCATGCAGCATCTTCCTTTGCATCCACAAAATAAAATAAAACCGTCGCATTTCCTCCGCATGCCATTCCAAGTTCTGCTGATTTTTCCTGTCCAAGATTATACTCATGCAGATAATTTTTCTTTTCGGCAAGAAGTTTTTGCCCCATCAGCGTTGCCTGGTACTCCAGATTACCCCCACCGATCGTTCCGGCGATCCTGCCATCCTCGCCGACTACCATATAGGCACCCGCTTTTCGCGGGATCGAACCGCGTCCTGCCACCACGGTAATGAGCATACTGTTTTTATTTTCACTGATCCGTTTCTTAAGAGCTTCCACGATTTCTCTCATAGGGTATTCTCCTTGTATTGTATTTTCAGCTAATTGAAATTATATTTATTTATAATTTAATTTTTAGTCATATCAAAGAATTCATTTTTCATGTTACAAACATCGCTATCTTTCTATCACATCATGATTCCTGCAACAGCAGCTCATCCCCCACATGAATCGTACCGCTTTCCAGCACGACCGCAAAAACACCTTCATGCGGCATGATGCATTCTCCCATTCTCTGGTAGATCTGACAATGCGTATGGCATTCCTTTCCGATCTGTGTCATCTCAAGCAGCACCTCTCCACAGCGGAATCTTGTACCGACCGGAAGATTTTTAAAATCATATCCCTCCACGATCAGGTTTTCTCCGAATGCCCCAAACGCAACATCTGCGCCTTTTGCTCGAAATTCTTCTATTTTTTCAAATGAAAGCAGACTGACCTGTCTGTGCCATTTGCCTGCATGCGCATCACCCCGGATCCCCCAGTCTTTCACAAACTCGGCTTCTGCCACCTCATGTTTTTCTGTGCCTCTTTCTTTACTGATGCATATTCCTTTTACAATTCCCATGTATGATTGCTCCATTTTCTGATGTTTTTATTATCCACCAATGCGTACCATCGCCTTGTGCTCCGTCATTTCAGAGACCTGTTCAAAACAATGCTCCGCCGGTTTTTCAAAGATCGCAGTTCTCATCACTTCCTGCAATGTCTGTTCTTTCCCCGGATCCCGAAGAACGGCTCTTAAATCTACGCCTTTTTCATAACAGAGGCATAATTTTAAATATCCCTCCGAAGTGAGCCGGATGCGGTTGCAGGAGCTGCAGAATTTATGATGCATGGCACTGATAAACCCGACATCCATATTTAATCCCGGAAAACGGTAGTAAACTGCAGGACCTGCGCCATGTTTTCTGGCTTCTGATGCGCTCCCATAGCACGCCTCGATCTGCCGAAACAGTTCTTCATTGGAGCCACCGGTATAAGCTGCCCCGTATCCAATCGGCATCATCTCGATAAAACGCACCGGCACCTGTATCGCATTTGTATAATCAAGAATAGATTTCCAGTCAAGATGCTGATAATTCACGATATTGATCTTTACGGGAATTTTCATTTCTTTTGCGGCATCAATACCTGCTAACACCGCTTTTAGTTCATCCCGTCCCGTCAGCCTTTGAAATTCCGTTTTATCTAAAGTATCAAGGCTGACATTTACACTGTCAAGCCCGGCTTCTTTCAATGACTTTGCATGCTCTGCAAGCATAACTCCGTTTGTGGTCATTCCAACCGTTTCAATGCCGGAAACATTTTTTATTTTCCGTACCAGATCTACGCAGCCACGGCGCACCAACGGCTCCCCGCCGGTCAGACGGATATGCCGGATTCCAAGCGCTGCCGCCTCCTCTGTCACCTGAACGATCTCCTCGTAGGTTAACAGATCTGCCATATCCGTCGTCTCTATGTCACCAGGCATACAATACTTGCAACGCAGATTGCAGCGATCGGTAATAGAGATTCTCATGTAATCGATCTCTCTGCCTGCCTTATCTTTCATAGACTCTTTTACCAGCCCTTTCCAAAACCACAATTCGGGTAAATGCAGAGCTCACAGTTTAGACAGAGACCACCCTCACCAAGTGCTGCAAGTTCTTCTGCCGTGACCTTATCATCTGCCATAATACGCGGCAATACAAGATCGAAAATCGTCCGCTTTGCGTACATCACGCAGCCCGGCAGACCAAGGATTGGAACATTTCCATTATAATAGGAAAGTAAAAACATTGCTCCCGGCAGTACCGGGGCGCCGTAAGAAATAATCTCTGCCCCCGTATTTTTAATGGCAAGCGGTGTCTTATCATCCGGGTCCACGCTCATGCCCCCGGTACAGATCACAAGATCCGCCCCTGCCTCGATCGCCGCAAGACAGCCGTCCGTAATCTTTTGATTGTCATCATCAAAAGTCTCATGAAAAATGACTTCCGTATCATATTCTGCTAACTTTTCCCGGATAACCGGTGTAAAAGTATCTTCGATCCTTCCGTGATAGACCTCATTTCCGGTCGTGATGATCGCAGCTTTTTTCTTATGAAACGGCTTTAATGTAAAAATCGGGGCATCCGCACAGATTTCTTTTGCCCTCTCCATTTTATCTTTTTTGATGACAAGCGGAATAATTCTTGTTCCTGCAAGTTTGTCCCCCGCCTTCACCGGTGTATTCCCGTGTCGGCTGGCAATCATCATTTCCCCGAAGCTGTTCACTTTTTTTAACTTTTCTTTATCAACTTTTAACAGTCCGTCACAGTCCGCGATCAGTTCAATTTTACCTTCCTTGACATCTGACGGATGCATGTGATCGTTTTTACACATTTCATATAAGATCTGGGCTGCCTCATTCTCATGAAGAATCGTGTCATCTTTTTCCCAGATATAAATGTGATCTTTTCCGACGCTGAGCAGCACCGGGATATCTTCCTCTGTGATAATGTGCCCCTTGCGGAAAACCGCATCTTTCGTGACACCCTTAATAATCTGGGTAATGTCGTGGCAGAGAACCTGACCGACTGCATCTTCTGTTTTTATCAGTTTCATGAAGCGTATGCCCCTTTCTTTTTTTATGATTAGATATTGCTGTCAAAAGCGCAGACAGCCTCAAGCACACTGCCTGCAATGCAGCGCGCCTTATCCGAAATGGTGAAACAGTTCGAAAGCTCACTTTTGCGCGGATCGATATCTGCTATTTTAAATCCTTTTGTAACCGGGGATCCGTCTCGGATCAGTCCGCGGATAATACCGGGGATCGTGGCGGTCACGGAATATCTGAGATTTTCTTTTTCATCTGCGATATAGGCGATTTCTTCGCCCTGCTCCACGATGTCCCCAATCTTATGAACATTATAAAGAATACCTGCAGTGCCCGCATGGATCACACGCTCTGCCGCATAACCGCCAATATTGCCCGGAATTCCGGTATTCGGAATAGCAGAACCCTCGCGGATAATACGCCCGAGATTGTGTCCGCGCATGGTCTCGATGACGATATCGACATCTACCCCCGCGGTAAATCCAGGGCCTAATCCTACCGTAAGTGGTGCCATAGATCGGTTCGTTCCAAGATTTTTTTTTGCCAGGATCGCATCCACGACCACATCCGGTTTTAACGTCACAATACTCGTCCCATCCGGATCTACGATCAGCGGAACTTTCCCTGTATCAATGATTTTTTCTGCCTCCGCGGCGTCTTTGATCAGCACTGCTTCCATGCCCTCAACCGTGGCGCTGCCCTCATAAACTGCCTCGCAGATGGCTACCTGACGGCGGATCGCCGCCGGGTGGTCTGTCTCTAACACCAGTACCGGAAATCCCGCCGCCCAGAGTCTGTGAATGGTTCCGGTGGCAAGATCGCCGCCGCCTCTTACTATGATGAATGGTTTCTGTCTCATGTAATTTTTCCTCTTTTAAACACTCCTGTTTTCTCAGGCAATCCCTCAAATCACCAGCTCAACACTCTGATCTGTTTCAATTCCAAACGTATTGATCTGTTCTTTTTTCTGTTCATATTCTGCCGGTTCCATCCGCCACGCAAGACCGCAGTCCGCTGATATCTGCCTTGGCACAGGAATCAGACGTCCGTTGATATGGTTTTCCCCGCAGTATTTTTCCATTGCCATCGCTGCTGAAGTTGTATGAAACGTAATGATCCTGTAATTTTTCTTTTCTCTCATATATTTATCCCGGGATTTCTTTTTCTCCGATTTTTCATATAAAAATATTTTTTATAACACACCAACATAAATTTCTTTTTCTGCTCTGGGAATGATCTCACCGACAATGGCGGCCGGATGTCCCGCCTGTTTTAATTCCTCTAAAAGTGCTTCCGCCTGCTGCCCTTCCACTGCGATCAGAAGTCCTCCTGAGGTCTGCGGATCAAACAACACTTCCTCCATGGCAAACGATACATTTTCAAATGATACAAATTCGCCCACATGATTGCGGTTTTTCTGCCCCGCTGCCGTCAGTAAAAACTCATCTGCATAATCGAGTGCTTCCTTTATGACCGGGACCTGGTCTGCAAAAATACGGCAGGACAATTTCCCATCCATCATCTCATGCAGATGTCCTAAAAATCCAAAACCTGTCACATCCGTGCACGCGTGGATCTCATACGAATGGCAGATATGGGAAGCCGATTTATTTAACATCGTCATGGAGGCAACTGCCTGTTCCATCGCCGCGTCCGATGCCTCTTTCACACGGTTTGCGGTACAGACGATCCCGACGCCAAGTTTTTTGGTCAGGATCAGTTTATCCCCCGATCTCCCCTGATTATTGGGATAAATCTTATCCGGATGCACGGTTCCCATGACGGAAAGTCCATATTTCACGTCCGCATCAGCGATCGAATGACCACCCGCAAGCGTTCCACCAGCTTCTATGACTTTCTCGGATCCCCCGCGCATGATCTCGCCTAAAATGTTCAGATCCATGCTCTCAGGAAAACATACGATATTTAATGCTGTTTTTACTTCGCCGCCCATCGCATAGATATCACTGAGCGCATTTGCCGCAGCAATTTTACCAAAGGTGTATGGATCATCCACCATCGGCGGAAAAAAATCAAGTGTCTGTACGATCGCCGTATCATCAGAAATACGGTAAACTGCCGCATCATCCTTGCTGTCATAACCGATCAGAAGATTCTCATCCGCCGGTCCTTTTGGCAGACGTTCTAACACCCTGCTCAAAATTCCTGCACCGAGTTTTGCGGTGCATCCACCACCCTTGCAAAATATGATTTTTTCGTCTTTCTGATGTTCCATCTGTCATGCCTCCTTGGCGATCTCCCGCACAGCTCTCACCGCAGTATCCACTTCCTCTTCCGTATTAAAATGGGAAAAGCCAAACCTTACCGCACCCTGGTCTTTCGTTCCAAGTGCTTCATGCATGAAAGGAGCACAGTGTGCCCCCGCGCGGACGGCGATCTCATAGTCCTCCCAGAGCCAGTCACTCACACTGCCGGAATCCATATCTCCGATATTTAATGCTACAACCGCCACTCTGTTTTTTGTTGTAAAATCTCCATAGATCTTTACGCCGGAAATGTCTTTTACACCGTGATAAAACCGGTCTGCCAGCACCATTTCACGCTCGTAGATCTTATCAATACCGGTCTTTTGCAGATACCCCAAAGCTGCATACAATCCGGCGATCCCATGTCCGTTTAAAGTTCCTGCTTCAAGCAGAGTCGGCATTTCTTTCGGCTGCGTTCTGCTGTAACTTTGTACTCCGGTTCCACCGGTCAAAAGCGGTCTGATATCCACGCCTTTTTTCACATAGATTCCTCCGGTCCCCTGCGGTCCAAGCAATCCCTTATGCCCGGTAAAACAGAGCACATCGATATTTTGTTCCTGCACATCGATTGGAAGGACTCCCGCCGTCTGGGCTGCATCCACTACGAGCAACAGATGATGCTTTTTTGTAAAGTCTGCAATCCGCTCTAAATCTGTCACATTTCCAGTCAGGTTTGACGCATGTGTGATCACGACCGCTTTCGTATCCGGCTGATATGCATTTTCCAGTTCACCGTATGCGATCCGCCCCTTAGAATCTGCCGGAAGATATGTCACTTTCACACTGCGCTGTTCCATCAGATACAGTGGACGCAGGACAGAATTATGTTCACAGACCGATGTGATCACATGATCTCCCGGTTCAAGCAATCCCTGGATCGCAATGTTTAACGACTCTGTCACATTGCAGGTAAACGCAATGCGGGATGCATCCTCCGCATGAAATAACTCTGCAAGCCGCTCTCTGGTTCCATAAATGATCCTCGATGCATCCAGTGTTGCCGCATGCGCTCCCCTTCCCGCATTTCCAAGTGTATGAAATGCCTCCATGACGGCATGTTCCACCTCCGGTGGTTTTGGAAATGTGGTTGCCGCATTGTCCAGATAGATCATGGTTTTACAATATTTCCTGCCTGTGTCATTTTCTCAGCAATGACATACATATTCGTTACACTTCCCACCTGAAGTTTGTCCGTAAGACCATAATGATTCAGACATGTTCCACAGGTCAAAATCTCTACTCCCTGTGCCTCTAATGATTTCAGATCCTCCAACGTCGGTGATTCCTCACAGGTCAGCTTTGCGCCTCCGTTATAGAAAAGCATGGTCTGTGGCAGAACGTCCTGCTCTGTCAGTGCATAAATAAAACCTTTGATAAGGATTTTTCCAAGCTCGTCATCACCCTCACCCATATGATCTGCAGAGATCACAACAACCGTGTTTCCGTGGATCGCATTTGGCGCACAGGTTTCTTCTTTTTCTGTCTCTGCCGTGTCGTTTGCCGAAACCGCAGCGTTCTTTCCTGCTGCCTCTTCCCCGATCTCCATCGTCACTTTGTACTGTCCGTCTGAGATCTTTTCTGATCTCACACCATAGCCTTTCTGGTTTGCCATCTTTGTCAGGTTCTGAACTGCGATCTCATTGTCCACCAGTGTCTCCACAACACCTGCACCGTTAAGCTCTTTGATTGCATTTTTTGTCTTTACTACCGGGATCGGGCAGGTATCGCCCATTGCATTTACTGTGATCATAATTTTCTCCAGCCTTTCTGTCCTGCTATTCTGTTCCACAAAAAAGGACATTACGGATTACTCCTGTAACGCCCTCGTTATTTTTTCTTAAGTATAACACTATTTTCAGGTAATGAAAAGATATTATTCCACAAGGAACGTTGTCATTTCCGTGCACACTCACCATCTCTCCCCAACAAAATATCCATCCCGTGTTCCAGCGAATCCAAGATATAAGTCAGGCTCTCCTCCACCGCTTTCGGACTTCCCGGCAGATTTACGATCAGAGACTGCCCGCGGATCGCACTTGCACCACGGCTTAACATGGCACGCTTCGTGATCGTCATGCTGTAGGCACGGATTGCCTCAGCAATTCCCGGTGCATTCCGGTCACAAACCGCAAGCGTTGCCTCCGGTGTCACATCCCGCAGGGAAAATCCCGTACCGCCTGTCGTTAAGATCAGATTGCATTTGCATGTATCCGCAAGCCGGATCATTTCCTGCTCCAGTTCTTCCTGCTCATCCGGCAGCACTTTATAGGATACAACTTCGTATTTTTCTGCCGGGAGAATCTCTCTGATCCTTCGCCCGCTGATATCCTCACGCTCTCCTTTTGCGCCTTTATCGCTTGCCGTTATAATTCCTACTGTATACTTATCGTCCATCTTGATCTCCATTCCTGCCCGCATCTCAGGGCATTTCAAGTTTATGTATAAAGCACAATCCCACATGTGAAATCACTTAAAATGTCGATGACAAATAGTGGTTCACAACATCTTCACACACATAATGCCCGCTCTTGCCGCCATCCTTCTCCAGCAGATGAATATCGGTAATCCGCATTCCACGGTCCATCGCCTTGCACATATCATAAATCGTCAGAAGCGTCACACTCACGCCTGTCATTGCCTCCATCTCCACACCGGTCTTTCCGATACAGGAAGTTTTACAGAATGCCTCGATCGAACGTTCCTCATCATGCATCTCATAACGGATCTCACAGTCCGTCAACGCAATGATATGGCATAATGGGATCAGCTCCGAATTCTTCTTTGCCGCCATGATCCCGGCGATGCGTGCCACGCCAAGAACATCCCCTTTTTTCGCGGTATGTCCCTTGATCGCCGCATACACCTCTTCATTGACATATATTTTTCCGGCTGCCACCGCCACACGGTAGGTATCATCCTTGGCATGAACATCTACCATGACGGCATTTCCTTCCTTATTAAAATGCGTAAACTCACCCATACGCAGCGCTCCTTTCCCAATTCAACATTTTCCTGCTCTGCTGTCTCCACATGCCTGTACAGACAGCGCCTTCCTGTCTCTGTGACTGCTCTATTTATTTTCTTTCCTTATTATATATAGAACTTCTGCACACATGCAATCCCAATTTTCTTCCTGTTTTTGCCTGTTTTGGACATATTTTGTTCATTTTTTATTCATATTCAATAGAAAAACACAGATTGTTCACTCTTTTTTATTCATCTTTC
>SAMEA104315434__coassemble_1465_pt1 | contig 9641 bp, 7 predicted proteins | sample SAMEA104315434__metabat2_low_PE_001 | metagenome-assembled genome bin SAMEA104315434 (sample SAMEA104315434) | gut metagenome | biome: Monkey gut; feature: monkey-associated habitat; material: faeces | place: China | collected 2013 | reverse complement strand
CCCGTTCCTTAAAGGCGCTTGCGAGAGAGCTTTCCGTGCCGGTGATCGCATTGTCCCAGTTGTCACGAGCCGTAGAGCAGCGTCCGGATCACCGTCCGATGCTTTCTGACCTGCGTGAGTCCGGTGCGATCGAGCAGGATGCCGATGTCGTTATGTTTATCTATCGTGATGATTATTATAACCACGATTCCGAGATGAAAGGAATCTCGGAGATCATCATTGCCAAACAGAGAAATGGTCCGATCGGTACGGTCAACCTGGTATGGCTGCCGCAGTACACGAAGTTTGCGAATATGGAAAAATAAAGAAATGCTCAGGCTGCCGAAAGGTTGTCCTGGGCATTTTGGTGTTGCAGGCATTTGTTTCGCGGTTCCTGTCGGAATAAGACGACCGATTTTCGTTGTAGGTGACCTTTTAAATGCTTATAATATAGGTTAGCAGATAAAAGGAAGGAGAGGAACCGGAATGGAAAAGGTACGTTACATGATTTCCGACGCTGCAAATATTGTGAATGTAGAGTCGCATGTATTGCGTTACTGGGAGGATGAACTGGAGCTTAATGTTCCGCGAAACGAGCTTGGGCACCGGTATTACACAAAGGAAAACATTCAGGAGTTCCAAAGGATCAAGGAATTAAAAGAACAGGGATATCAGTTGAAAGCGATCCGTATGATCGTACATAATATGTCCCCCGATGCGCAGGCAGAGGTTGGAACTGTGCAGACGGGAATAAAACAGGATCTGCACCAGGTTGCATATACGCAGGATGAAAAAGCTGTTAAGCCGGAGCAGCAGTCTGGTACACAGGTTACGCGCATGCAGGATGGATTTGCGATAAAACAGGATCTGCCCGCGGCTGCCGGTAAAAATATGGCGTTATCTGCACAGAGTGAGAATCAGAGTGTCCTCGACAATACCGATAAGATGGCACAGTTCACCGAACTGATGACGCAGATCGTCGGCACGGCGATCGCGGCAAATAATCAGGAATTAAGCCGTCACATCAGTGAAGATGTGGGGGAACAGGTCATCAAGGAAATGAATTATCTTATGAGAGAACAGGACGAGGCGGACGAGGAACGTTTCCGGAAACTGGATGCGGCGATCCGCGGTAACCTGAAAAAGAAAGAACCCAAAAAAAGATGGGGCAGAAACAAAAAAGAAAAGGCATAAAAAAACGCTATTGCATTGCAGTGTGATCACTGGTGCAATAGCGTTTTATATTATTCTCCGTACCCGAATGCAATAATTTTCTCCTTTAAATCGTCAAAATAAGGAAGAAGCTCTGGAATCATGCGGCAGAGTTCAATGGCACATTCCTGATTATAGTGGTGTGACTCATCATTGCGAAGCCGTAACATGCGAAGCCATGCGCTTTCGTCTTCAATTAATCCACGGGTAAGGGCTGCCATAAGAATTAACTTTGGGGAGCCGGTTCTGCCTTTATCGACACCTTCCGCCTCCAAAATATATTTCATCGCTTTCCACGATAATTCGAAAGTCAGGCAAAAAGTGTTGACACAACCGCTTAAAACAATTTTGTTTTGCGTGTAGTCAGTAACGGAAGCCTCATGTAAAGTACCAAGACTTGAAAAAAAGTTTTCAATTTTTCGATTCATGTTCCTGTCCTTTCCTGTATAAAATACATCCGTCATTTAAGATGTCTTTCATCAACAGTTCGCTTACCCTGCCATTCAGATTAATGATATCCATGTCAAGCAGCGTAAATTCATTATATTTCAATTCTGCAAATAAGCGGTCAAAGTCATCTGCGCCCTCAATTGCGAGGTCAATATCACTGTAAGGTCCGTTATCTCCTCTGGCACGGGAACCAAATAAAATGACTTTATCTGCATGATATTTTTTGCAGCATGCTATAATTTCTTCTTTTATTGCCGGATCAAGCTGACACATCGGATCAATAACACTCCATTTCCAAATTTATTATTTAATTATAACCGATGAGCACCGTTTGTGCATCATAATTTGTGTAACTTTCGCTGACAAAAAAAGGAGCTGTGAAAATTCACAGCTCCTTTTTGGGCGACCAGATGCAGCACATCTAAGCCGCAAGAGTTTTACTCGCAAAAAACTCTTTAAGTATTATTCCTCGCTGATAGCTCCTGTTGGGCAAACACCTGCACATGTACCACAGCTTACACAAGCGCCTCCGTCGATTACGAACTGGCTGTCTCCCTGAGAGATAGCTCCTACCGGACACTCCGGCTCACATGTACCACAGCTTACGCAAGAATCAGAAATTACGAATGCCATTTTGTATTCCCTCCTTAAAAAATAGAATCATAGACTCGCTACCGCTTCAGTAGCTTTAGATTATTCTAATACAAAAAAGATGGTATTACAAGTCAAAACACGAAAAAACCGTGTACAAAAATCAGCACAAAACAATTATATTATTTTGTGACGGTTACATCGAATTTCACAGTTTTTTTGCCGCTTTTTACAGTGATGGTCGCAGTACCTTTTTTTACGGCTTTTAATTTACCTTTTTTATCGACTGTTACAATTTTTTTGTTTGAAGAAGCATAACTGATCTTATCCGGTGAAGTAATTGGTGTAACAGAGGTCTTTATCGTAAAGGTTTTACCTTTTTTCAGGGTAAGTTTTTTATTAGTTACATTGGTAACGGTAAGTTTTTTTGTAGTAACCTTACCCTTTTGCACCTTTACTTTTACGGATGCAGTTGCTCCCTTTTTGGTTGTGACTGTGATCGTGGCTGTGCCGGTCTTTTTCGCAGTGATCTTTCCGTTTTTGTCAACGGTTGCAACTTTTTTATTGGAAGATGCCCATTTGGTAATGGAATCACCTTTTGTAAGTGTTGCTTTCACCGCAGTTGTACTTTTTCCCTTTTGCAGTGGGATGGAAGTGGCATTTAAGGTTACCTTGTATTTCTTTGGTGTGTTGGAAGACTGATCAGGAATTTTGATCCACTTAGCATATAAGGTAATATCACCGGTAACTTTAGAAGAAAAATCATAAGCAGTCTTGCAGTCCTGATCGGTGAACCAGCCGGCAAAATTATAACCGGTTTTAGAAGGATCAGTTGGTTTTGAAGCCGCAGTATTATAGGTTACAGACTGTGCTGCAACAGAACTGCCGCCGTTGGACTCAAAGGAGACTTTATAGGAATTGATGTTCCACTTTGCGTATAAAGTAATATTGCCAGTAACCTTAGAAGAAAAGTCATAAGCTTTTGTACAGTCCTTATCGGTAAACCAGTCAGCGAAAGTATAACCGGTTTTAGAAGGATCAGCCGGTTTTGAAGCTGTAGTATTATAATCTACAGACTGTGCTGCAACAGAACTGCCGCCGTTGGAATCAAAGGAAACCGTATAAGCATTAATGTTCCATTTGGCATATAAAGTAATATCGCCAGTAACCTTAGACGAAAAATCATAAGCTGTTGTACAGTCTTTATCGGTAAACCAGCCGGCAAAGGTGTAACCAGTCATGGAAGGATCAGCCGGTTTTGAGGCAGAAGTATTATAATTTACAGACTGTGCTGCAACAGAACTGCCGTCGTTGGAATCAAAGGAAACCGTATAAGCATTAATATTCCATTTCGCATATAAAGTAATATCGCCAGTAACCTTAGAAGAAAAGTCATAAGCTGTTGTACAGTCTTTATCGGTGTACCAGCCATCTAAGGTATAACCGGTTTTGGAAACTTCTGTCGGCTTTGTTGCGGAAGCAGAATAGTCTACATCCTGTTTTGGTATGGTAATGGAATCATCATCCGTGATAAAGCTGATCTGAAAAGTTTTCAGGGTACATTTTGCATACAGATCTGTATCCGCTTCAAGGGTATAAGGGAATACGGCAGAGTTTGTAAGGGAATCATCCGTATACCAGCCGTCAGTGTTATACGGCTCTGAATCCGGCAGCTTCGAAGTATTCAGTTTTGAACCATTTTTTGCATACCAGGTCTGGGTTTCATCCGGGTAATGCAATGTGACAGCAATAGTCTCATCATCATCACTTAATGCGGATTCTAATAAGTTCTGATTCTGGAATAATCCGTTTGTATAAGAAAGTTCTGTGCCGTCACTGCCAGCTTTATCAGCATCGGAATCACTGGTAATGCTGCCAGCTTTGCCGGCATTGAAAGTAACATTGGCATCGGAAGCGGCAGTATAATAGGTACCGTTGAAAGACATGGCATTACCGCCGTTACCGCTGGAGACTCTGTTATCATTGTTTTTGCCACCATTACCACCAGTAAGCGTTAATTTTGCACCAGAATGGACAGTAAGAGAACCACTGGAAAGCTGAAGACCGTCAGCTCCTCGGCTGCCAGAAGCAGAATAACCAAATCTAATAAAATCATCCCAATGATAATACCCGTCATAACCATTGGATCCGATAATAGAAACGTCGCTTGCACTGTCAACAATCAGGGAATCACCTTTAAAGTCCATACCCGGCGAACCGTCTGTTCCAGAGTTGCCGTTTGTGGGATAGGCACCGGCATTACCGCCTGTCATAGTGACGGTGTCCTGAAGAATCAATGAGACGTCTTCAGAGTTAACAGTGACAGCGGCAGAGCCGTTATAATATGTCCCAAAACTCGGCTCATTGCAACCGTTTCCACCGTATAACTGGATATTTTTCAAAATCAGTGTACCGTTACCGGAGAGTGTCAGGGCAGGGGTACTACGATATGACCGGGTGTCAGCTCGACCAGATACAGAAAAATTTTTACCATCTAAAATGACAGTCTCCCCATCTGCCAGGGTAAGAGAGAGTCCGTCCGTGACATTGGAGGTCAGGGTATAGACAGTGATTCCGTCTTCATTTTTAGAGATTGATATGTTGTCATTCTCTGTGGGACTGAGTGTAGCTGCCTGTGCTGGCAGGCTTCCGCTTAGAATTGCCGATACCATGACCGACAGTGCCATCACATATGCAAGCAGTTTCTTTGCTTCTTTTTTCATACATCTGTTCCTTTCTTTTGCTTTTTTGAGTTTTTTGAGCTGTTATAGCTATATTTTTATTTTAAAGAAACAGACCCTGTATCACAAGCAACCTGTCTCGAATCGACATGAACCTGTCCTAAATCGACAGTGATTCTGATACGAATTGGCAGGAATCTGTCCTGAATCAACAGTAATTTGACTCAAATCGGTAGGAAGTTGTCTTGAACTGCAGTTTTCATGATACTAATTCCAGATCACGTCATCTGCATTGTACATCACACAGCCACAGTGCCCGCTGAATGTCGGGAAGCATGTGATCTTAAGTCTGGTATCGATCTCCGGACTGTAGTCTACGGTTTCTATCGTTTCCCCATACAGCACTGCACGTTCATACAGGCGCAGCCACTTGGTATCCATATTTGCAAACAGACTGCTGAACGTATTCCCGATCAGATTTTCCAATGGTACTTTTTCCAGACTTGCCAGTGCAGGATTTCCATAGCAGAAAATCCAGTCCACCGCCTGCATTTTTTCGTTAAATACCATTTCAATATCGGCAAATGCAAATGGCATATGTTCCATTCCCCGGTAATAGGCGCAATATTCCTGCCATGTCACAGGCAGATCTTCTTTCAGAAAGCCGCCGATCAGTTCCTTTTGTTTTTTATGGAACAGAGCGGTCAGTTCTTTTTTCTTGCGGATGGTATATGACAGTTTTTCGCCATTGTTCAGTTCCACATAATTTCCAATGTCATGAATTGCCATCGCTGATACCAGACAGCCTCTGTGAATCCGTATAAAATGGCTGTTCAGCTGTTGCTCGATCTGTAAAATCGTACTTCTTGTAAGATATATTTCGCCATGCAGCATATGAAATTCTGCATTTTTTCCGACCATGATAATGTATAGAATCCTGTCTGTATCCAGTTCAATGTGTTTCCGGTCAGACAGGATGGTAATTTTATTTTCCACAGGCGCCTCCCTTTCCGCATTCATTTTTCAGGTATTATAATGTTGTATCAAATAGTGCATTCACAGCATAAAACTGTAAATTTGCCAATCAGGAAATTAAAATGCAATATTTGACTCTGACAGAGTGTTTATATTAGTATAAAGGAAATGGCAGAAGTATACAAAGAAATTATTTTACAGGGAATGTATGTAAGGGTTACTGGTCCCATAGATATGGAAACAGTTGTATTTCGGGGAGGAAACAGGGATGAAAGGAAAAAAGATAAATACAGACAAAAATTTCACAGGGAGATTACTGCAGGGAAAAACAGGGGTATTTTTTCTTGCATTGCTAATGGCGTTTCTGTGTTTTCTGCCATTTCTGATCCGTGATGGTGGATTTTTTGTTTATTTCGGGGATTATAATGTCCAACAGATCCCGTTTTATATGAAGGTGCATGAGGCAGTAAGAAACGGCAGTTTTTTCTGGGATATGAAGACGGATTTAGGAAGCAGTATTTATACCAGTTATTCGTTTTATCTGCTTGGAAGTCCGTTTTTCTGGCTGACGGTTCCTTTTCCAAAAGAGGTGGTACCATATCTGATGCCGTATCTTATGATGTTAAAGATCGCACTGGCATCTTTGGGAGGTTATCTGTATACAAAGCAGTTTACAGAGGATGAAAGAAGTGCCTGCGTCGGCGGTCTGCTCTATGGTTTCTGCGGTTATATGCTGGTAAGTCTGGTATTTTTTCATTTTGGGGAAGTGGTGGCATTTTTTCCATTTTATCTTCTTGCGGCTGACCGGCTGGCGGAAAAGAAGAAATATGGATATTTTGCGCTTCTGACTGCTGTTATGGCAGTGACAAATTATTTCTTTTTTGTCGGGGAAGTGATATTTGTGACCGTATATATCATTGTGCGGTATGTAGCAGATGCACAGTATGATAAAAAAGAGAAACTGCTCTGTGTGGGACGGTTTGCTGCAGAGGGTGTGACAGGTACTCTGATGGCATGTTTCTTTTTGCTCCCATCTCTGTTTGCGGTGGCAGGCAACCGGAGAGTATCGCAGACAATTTTTGACAGAAACTTATTTGTTTATCAGGATGTAAAAATTTATTTTGCAATCCTAAAGAGTATGATCCTTCCGCCGGATATCATCAGTGGCGGAACATTGTTTGGAACGAAGGAAGGGCAGGTGGCGTCACTCAGTCTGTATCTGCCTTTGTTTGCGGTCAGCGGAGTTATCGCATATTTGATACAGAAAAAAGGATGGGATTTCCGGAAAAAAATGTGTGCTGTCTGTCTGGTTTTCGCGCTTGTTCCGGCACTCAATTCGCTTTTTGTAGCAGGAAATGCGGTATATTATGCAAGATGGTTTTTCATGCCGCTTTTGATCATGGCATCTATGACAGCATCTGCGGTGGAGGATTTTGATGGAAAGTCATTTTCGAAGGGATCGGTTTTCTATGGCGTTCTGCTGATGGTATTTCTGCTGATCGGAGTCATTACCAGATCGGCACTGGTAGAGGCAGATGGATTTTTTCAGATTCAGAACCGTTCGCTGTATGAGCTGGAACTTGTGGCAGGAATCGGCAGTTTTGTGATACTGGCATATCTGGTATGGATTTTGAAGAAGGATAAAAAGAAAAAATATTTGAATGTATTTCTGGCAGCGACTGTGGTCTGCTGTGTAGGAACCGGGTATCTTCATATCCATATGGGATATACACAGGTGACAGATCATGGCAGGAAATCTTATAAAGAGCAGATTTTTACGGAAATGGCAAAGATCAGACCGCAGGAGGATGAATTTTACCGGGTGGAAACGGATCAGTCGAATCAGAATGCCGCAATGTGTCAGGATGTCCCATCCGTGTCCTGTTTCCTAAGTACAGTTTCCGGTTCTATTATGGATTTTTATGATTTTGCAGGGATCACGCGTAATGTTGCGAGCGAAATTCCATACGACAGACCGGGAATCCGCAGCCTTTTGTCAGTGCGTTATTTTCTGCAGAATGAAATAAGCTCGGATGATTATGGATTTGTAAATGGGGAATTGTTGACAGGATATGAAAAAACAGGGGAAGAAAACGGCTATGGCATATATGAAAACAGGAATTATCTGCATATGGGAACGGTTTTTTCAAGCTGTATGAAACGCTCTGAATACGAGAATCTTTCAGAGGAACAGAAAGATCTTGTGCTGGTGTATACACTGGTTGCGGAGGATGATGTGACTGAAAAAATCATAGAAGAGACAGGTGCGACAGAGCTTTTGGCAGCACAGGTTCCGAAAATCAGTGCAAAAGAATTTGCGGCACATTGTGAACAGCAAAACAAAAGCGCAGCGAACCGGTTTACTTATGATGACACATATCTTACTTTTGATTATACAGACACGGATGGAGGGATCGCATTCTTTTCCGTGCCATACAGCAGAGGATTTTCTGCCTGTATTGATGGGAAAAATACAGAAATTTTCAAAGCGTATGGCGGTCTTATGGCAGTCTGTATCCCGCAGGGCACACATACGGTCACATTTACCTATCAGGAACCGGGGCTAATGACAGGCGTAATTGGAAGTATTTCAGGTATTGTTTTATTTGCGATATGGATGGTTGTCTGTGGGAACAGAAAGAAAGGGTAAATCCGGTAGGGGTTCTATACAGAACATGTTGAAAAAATAGCTGCTCATAACCTGATAGTGTGGAAATCGTTACTGATTTTCCGGGTATCAGTTATGGCAGCTATTTATGTTATATGATTACGCTGAAGATTTTTCATCTGCAGCGTTGTCGTTAATGTGTCAGTACACTAAAATGTAGAAAAATGATACAGTGTCTTAGAATGGAACGGCTCGTCCGGGTGAAGTACGATACTCGGGAAATTCTCATGATTGATCGCATCCGGGAAGTGCTGTGTCTCTAAGCATACGCTGGTGCGGCTGTCGTAAACTTTTCCATTTTTACCAAGCTGCTTGAGCGGCTGATTAGCGACATAAAGCTGCATGCCCGGCTGATCTGTAAAACAGGTCATACGGATGCCGCTGTCTTTGGACTGTAATACGGCTGCTTCACGAAGACCGGTTCCGTTGATCACAAAGTTATGATCGTAAGTGCCGAATTTGTGAAGCTGTTCATATTCAGAATAATAAGATTTTCCAATGGTATGCATTACCCGGAAATCAAACGGTGTATCATCGACCGGGATCAGTTTTCCGGTAGGTGCCTGCGAGTCGTCAAGTTCTGTGACTGTATCCGCATCGATATACAGTTCGTGGGAAAGGATATCACCGCTTCCCTCACCATTTAAATTGAAATAGCCATGATTTGTAACGTTAAATAAGGTGTCCTGATCCGAAGAAGCCTCATAAACGATAGAGAGTTCATTGTCTTCAGACCAGCCATAGGTAACTGTCAGGGTCAGATTGCCCGGATAACCTTCCTCACCATCGGCAGAATTCATAGTCAGGATCAGTTTGTCATCCTTTACTTTTGCATCCCATGGTTTGGAGGCATAACCGATCAGACCTCCATGAAGATGATTGGTTCCACAGTTTACGGCAAGCTGGTATTCTTTCCCATTTAAAGTAAAATGACCGTCTTTGATGCGGTTTGCCACACGTCCGACGACAGCGCCGAGACTTGCGTCATCATTTTCATAGGCGGACATAGTGTCCATGCCAAGGCAGACATCCGTTGGATTGCCATTGCGGTCCGGAACGACGATCTTTACAAGGCGGCATCCGAA
>SAMEA104315434__coassemble_1422_pt1 | contig 9813 bp, 7 predicted proteins | sample SAMEA104315434__metabat2_low_PE_001 | metagenome-assembled genome bin SAMEA104315434 (sample SAMEA104315434) | gut metagenome | biome: Monkey gut; feature: monkey-associated habitat; material: faeces | place: China | collected 2013 | reverse complement strand
CCTGTGCGGACATACCAACCACATGTCCCCGGATGACCACTATGCAGATTTAAAACGTATTATCGCAGCCGTCGGTGGTAAGGCAAGACGTATCACAGTCATCATTCCTTTCTTATATGAAAGCCATCAGCACAAACGTACTTCCCGTGAGTCCTTAGACTGTGCTTTAGCATTACAGGAACTGACTGCAATGGGTGTAGACAATATCATTACATTTGATGCACATGACCCTCGTGTCCAAAATGCGATCCCGTTAAAAGGATTCGAGACAGTTCAGCCAGCTTACCAGTTTGTAAAAGGCATCCTGCGTGAAGTAACCGACTTAAAGATCGACTCCGATCACATGATGGTTATCAGCCCGGATGAAGGCGGTACCAACCGTGCTGTATATCTTGCAAGTGTTCTTGGTCTGGATGTTGGTATGTTCTATAAGAGACGTGATTACAGCCGCATCGTAGACGGACGTAACCCGATCGTTGCACACGAGTTCTTAGGTTCTTCCGTAGAGGGAAAAGATGTCATCATCATTGATGATATGATCTCCTCCGGTGAAAGTATGATCGATGTTGCAACAGAGTTAAAGAAACGGAAAGCTGCCCGTATCTTCGTTGTTGCAACCTTCGGACTTTTCACAAACGGCTTAGAGAAATTTGATCAGGCAGTTGCAGATGGAACGATCTACAAAGTCGTTACCACGAACCTCACCTATCAGACACCTGAACTTTTATCCAAGCCATACTATATTAGCTGTGACATGAGCAAATATATTGCCTATATCATTGATACCTTAAATCATGATTCTTCCATCAGCGATCTGTTAAACCCGTATGACAGAATCGAACGTCTGGTATCCAAGTACAAAGCAGAGCAGAAATAATTGATCCTGAACGATAAAAGCCGGTACATTTTTTGTGCCGGCTTTTCTTATCCAATAAAACACAAAAAAAGAAACCGCCATACCACTGTATAACGGTCTCCTCTCATTTTTATTTTCTATGTAAGACTGTCTTACAAATCTTCTAAAACAGATCTACTCTTCCTGCAAACTTCTGATTGATCACATAGTATGCTGCAAATTCTTCCGGTTTTAAATATACCTGAAGGCTCTTGATCGAAGATGCTCTATGTCCCTCTGCAACGAACTCATTCTTTGCCTTCTCGATCACGTCTGCAACAATTGCCTCATTTCCCTGATACTGGATGAATACTTCTGGGACTAATTCTTCTTTTGCTGCTGCCTTTGCTGCTGCTTTTTTGGCTGCTCTTGAAGGTTTTTTCTCTTTTACAGGTTTTACAGTTTCCTTTGTCTCAGCTACAGCCTCTTTTGCCGGCTCTGCTTTTACAGGCTCTGCCTTTGCTGCTTCTGTTTTTACTGCTGTCTTTTCTACAGCCTCTTTTACGGCTGCTGCTTTCTCAGTAACTGCTGCCTTTACCTCAGATGCAGATTCTTTCACTGCTGTCTTTGCTGCTACTGCAGTATTTTTTGCTGCCTGCAATACCTCTCCAGCCTTTTCGTTTGTCTTCGGCTCTGCTGCTTTTACCTCGTTTGTCTTCTGTGCTTTTGCTGCATTATTTTTTGCCATGGTTCCTTTTGCCATTATGATTTCCCTCCTCAACAAAATTTACTCACACACTAAAAACTTTTCCATTGCATCTAATGCTTCTGCTTCATCTTTTCCTTCTGCCACAATATTTACTGTCATACCCTTTGATGGATTAAATGCCATGATTCCCATGATACTCTTTGCATTGATCCGGCGGTTATTGCTCTCAAGAATAATCTCACTGTCAAAGCGGCATGCCACCTGAACCAGTTCTGCAATCGGATTATCGTGTTCTTTTGAAACATTCGATACCACTACTTCTTTTCTGCTCATATTCATCCTCTTCCTCTTTTCAAGTACTCTTCAAAATATAACCCATTCGACTATAATTTGCAATACGTCTCAACTAAATCTGTTAAAGTTCAACGAACTATTCTGTGGAAGTAATATTTTTTTATGCATTTTTCTCGTTTTTTTCATGTATTTTACCAAACGTGCATTCGCCAAATCTCTGTTAAGATTTCATTCCGGCTTATCTCAGATACGTAAAGAAAACATTGCCTGCCTGCTTAAATACTTCGTCCGCATCTGAAATACTCTGTTTAAAATTACTTCCGGAGGCCGGGTCAAAAATGATCACATTGCTGGTATCATATCCGATCACCAACACCGCCTCATTGCTTCCTGTCATCGCAAACACAGGATTTCCACAACTAACATAATAAAGTACTTCCTCCACACTGCATCCGGTCAGATCTAAAATACTTGCATCTTTCATCGTATTGCTCAGAATATTTTTCGGTGTTTCTCCACCTGCGATCAGTGCGCTTACACTGATATTGATCCCTTCTTTTTCAAGCATCGCATTGATACACTGTGCGATACTGCCGGAAGATGCGTCCTCCGCACCGACCGCAATATCCGAAAGTGCCGGTTTGATCGCATTCCTGGAACGCTTCCAGACATATTCCTGATTTGCACCTACCACAACTCCCATATTTTCATTTGCCTTTGCGATCGCATCCGCCACCTGGTCTGTGGTAAAGATTACATCCCCTTTCACATAAACATAATACCTTCCGTTATTCCCTTTATCCTCAAGGGCGATCGTACGGTCCTGCTCTAATATGGTCTCTTTCGGCGTAAGCAGTCGCGGCGCTTTTTCGCTCACATTTTCAGGCAGAGAAATTTCAAACTGCGTTTCCTTGGTTTCCGAACTGCTGCTTGTGATCGCAACAATTTTGTTTGTATCCCCCTCCCGGTTCATGATCATATCCTGATCTGCATCCACATATGCGGTTCCATTATACTGTATGCGGTTTAAGTACATGGTAAAATCATTAATTTCAACACTGGAAACATAATATCCACTTTTTTCGTACGTTTTTAAAACTGACGGTTCCTCCGATGTCACGTCTAAAATTTTTATCTGGTACATCGGAAAAATAACATTTCCTGCGGCTTCCGTCGATACATCCGCTGCATTCGCCACGCCATACACAAAATCGTCTCCCATAAACCCAAGCGGTTTTACATATTTTCCGTTTCCCTCTGTGATGGTCGTTATTTTTTCATTTGAAAAATTGATGATCTGGATCGTATCACTCTGCCCATTCTGACTGTCCTTTGTCCATGCAAAATAACGGTCTGACTCCGATACTGCAAATGCCTCTTTATCGAGCCCTTTTATCAGCTCCTTCATCTCAAGTGTACTAAGATCGATCCCATATACACTTCCATCCACCATCAGATACAGTTCTCCGCCCTCATTCACATACATTAACTGACCCAGTTCGGATTTCATGACTTCATACGCTTTATCGGACGAAATAAATGCCAGTTCCTCATTGGTGTTTGACAGACTGTCATAATGATTGACTTCTATTCCAACCTCTCCCTCATGACTTCCACGGTTCATATAGCCATACACAATATAATCAAGGCTTCCCGCCTCATCGATCCTTACGATCTTGATATCGTGCTCTCCATAATTTTCCCGGTTATCGATTCCTTCATATCCACGGAAGCTGAACACTTTTGCAAGTGTATTTTCTGTCTCATTATAACTCCAGAGTTCTCCCTCCTGCACAAATGCAACCGTGGTTCCCGTCTCATTTGCCTGATACTCTACATCTTTGGACCGGATGCCCAGTTCGATATAATTATCAAAAAAGCTGGCGTTTTCTCCCCGGAAGATCTGGTTCATCCTTCGCTCAAAATTGAGCAGATACATTCTGCTGCTGGTATAGCGTACCCGGTAATACTCTTCCACATTATAGTATTCGCTTTCGCCGCCATCGCCAATACTCGTCACAACATAATTCAGCACGACCACGTTATAGGTATCTGTGATCTCCTTTATGGATGGCACCGGTGTTGTCAACTGCTCGCCCTGAAAGTCCGCCCATGCAAGCTGTTTCAACGAAGAGTTTAAGGATACAAACTGTAATGTCGTATTATCCCCGGTCGTCTTTTCCATATAAGTCGACAATGTCCCCGACGTCTCACTGTTAAAGGTCGTGTTATGAAATTCTTTTACAAACTTTAACGACTCATCTATATGCGCATTTTCCAGTTCCACAATTCTTGTATAATAATAAATGACATCGTTTCCGCTTTCTAGGTTGATGAGCAGCAGATACTCTTCCCCCTCCTGCAGAAGGTTTTGAATTTCAAGTTCTGCTTCGATCGTTCCTTTCTTCTCATCATAGGAGCTGACATCCGCATTCGCGATCAGACGCTCACCGTCAAGGTTGCGGATCTCATACGAAATGGCATCAACATCCATCTCATATGTCTGTATCGTCACTGGAAGCTTCCGGTCTTTGCCGATCGGTGTAATCGTATCACGCATACTGGCGGCATTCATCTTCGTCCGATATCCATATAATTCATTGATCTCCTGTCCGCTGCTCGTTAATGTGATCACCGGCAACGTAGCATTTTTCATCTCCGTTGTCAGATCTTTATTGACATGGTTCGTCATGATACTAAACACTCCGACTGCCACAAAAAAAATGACGGTCAGTACGACTGCCTTAATTGCACCTTTCTGCACGCTATTATCTCCTTACTCTTCTATCAAAAATACAATACATCTCACAAATACTTTTTGGACTTTTCCCGGAAATCCCGAAAAAAAGCGATAGCTATATTGTATGCATTTTCTTTCAAATCCGCAATGCCTATTGCCGATTCTTTTTGAAATTTTAAGAAAGGAAATCTACTGGATATCATTTTCCAGGAAGAATGCACGCTCCGTGAACATTCTATTGTCATAAATTAAAAAACGGGCAGTGTACCGTTACCTGCCCATTTTTTTGATATGTCTTTTACCACCAGCGTCTGCATCTTCTGTGTCTGCAGCGCCGTCTATACATCTCATTATTTAATAAAACACCGATCAGGCTGCGCATATCATCACGTCCTCCCGGTGGAGGTGGCGGAGGCATGCCAGGTCCCGGTGGCGGAGGCGGGGGCATTCCCGGTCCCGGCGGCGGGTTCATTCCACCCCAATACTGTTCTGCCTCAACATTCTTTTCTTCCCCTGCCACATTGCGGTAGATCCGCTCCACCACCTGTTCTAACATCAGGCGGTCCGGATACTCGTCAAACATCAGGCTTCCCTCATACTCCATCTTGTCGCACTCATCTTCCACATAGGAAAGGATCGTCTTTACCTCCCTTGGATAAAGCTCCTTCATGCGTTCCATATCTTTTTCATATTCCATTTCCGTCAGATACAGATTCTGCATCGGATAGCTCATATAAAAAGGCATTTTCGGCACATCCATCTGCATACGGAAAAACTGTTCCTGATTATAGTCCACACATTGCTCCTGTCGCTAACATCTCTATATCATATGCGTCAGGAATCCTTTTGTGTCATTTCCGTTACACGGTAAAACTTATTCAAACAAAATATTTTTGTATTTTGTGTAACCTTCTTTTTTCATCTGGACGGATGCTTCTTTGTCCGTGCCCTTATGCGTAAACTCGTACTCATTATAAGCGCCGTCACGGTAAGCAAAATCCTCTCCGTTATCCTGGTAATGCAGATAGGTTCCACTGCCCGGATACACACGCATTTTCAAGGTATCATACGGTTTTTCACCGACATACTGTACCAGTTCATAAGTCGGGATCATTCCTCCCTCTTTTACGAACATCGGACAGGTATCAAGCGGCGCATCCACCATGTAATACTGTTTTCCCTGATACGGTTTCTTTGTCTCATAATCATACCAGACACCTTCCGGAAGGTATACGATCTTTTTCGTCTCTCCCTGCTCTAAAACAGGTGCAACAAGAAGATTTTCCCCGACTAAAAATTCACCGTTTAAGTTCCAGACTTCCGGATCGTTCTCATAATGTAAAACCAACGGACGCATGACCGGCAGTCCGGTCTGTTCACATTCGCAGAACAGGTCGTACAGATATGGAAGTAACTGATATCTTAATTCCACAAATTTGCGGTAGATGCGGATCGTCTCCTCATCAAACTGCCATGGCTCCTGGAATGTACTTCCCATGGAAGAGTGATTGCGGAACAGCGGGGAAAATGCTCCGACCTGCACCCAGCGGCACAACAGTTCCGGCGTGCAGTCCGCACCAAATCCGCCGACATCCGTTCCCGCAAATGCAATTCCACTCATACCGAGATTGCAGAGCTGTGGAACCGCCATTCTAAGGTGTGCCCAGAGGCTCTGGTTATCTCCGGTCCATACAGTAGAGTATTTCTGTGTTCCCGCATAACATGCCCTTGTGATCACGAACGGTCTTCTTCCATCGGCTTCCTTTAATCCCTCATAGGTAGCCTTTGACATCAGATGTCCATAAACATTATGCATTGCCGCATGGTCTGTCTTTTGATCCTCGTCCGTAAATACCACATCCTGTGGAAGTTCTCCGCGGAAACTTGCAGGCTCATTCATGTCATTCCAGGTTCCGCGCACACCAAGATCCACTAAGAATTTCTGATTTTCTGCCCACCATTTTCTTACATCCGGTTTTCCAAAATCAGGATAGACTGCCTCTCCCGGCCATACCTCATTGACGTACACTTCCCCTTGTGGTGTTTTCGCAAAATAATCATTCGCGATTCCCTCGTCATATTTTGCATATCCCGGATCTAATTTCACACCCGGATCGATGATGCAGACAACTTTAAAACCGTCTTCTGCGATCTCCTTTATGATCGCACCCGGTGCTCCAAAATCTTTTTCATTCCAGGTAAATACACGGTATCCATCCATATAATCGATATCAAAGTGGATCGTATCACATGGGATCTGCAGTTCTCTGTATTTATGTGCCACACGCCGGATATCACCTGCGGAAAGATAACCCCATCTTGACTGGTGATATCCCAGTGTCCACAACTGCGGCAGCGGCGTTCTGCCGGTCAGATAAGTATAGCCTTCCACGATGTCTGCCATCGTCTCCCCGGAAATAAAATAATAGTCGAGATTTCCGTTTTCGGCACTGTAATAGTAGTAGGCATCATTTTCTTTTCCAAGATTGATGTGGGATCTGTAAGTGTTGTCAAAAAACATTCCAAACACGCCTGTATTTTTCAACGTGATCAGGAACGGGATGGATTTATATAACGCCTTAAAATCGTCTGTGTGTGCCTGCGGCAGATCGGAATTCCAGTTTTCATATTCGTAATGTCTCTTGTTTAAGAAACCTGTCTTATCTCCCAGACCATAAAATTTCTCATCGCCGTCCATCTGCTTTACGACCATGACCGGATCTTCTTTTTCGTTTCCGCCGTCTGCGGCATGTCCCTCGGACTCTAAGATCGCAAGTGCCTCGTCACTTAATTTTGCCTTTTTTTCACGTTCTTCCCTGCGGTCTGCACATAAGAGCGTGCCGTCTGCTTTATAAAAATCAATGAAAAAATCATCATATACTTTTGCTGTCAGCTTGTCTGTCCTGATCTCTACCGCGCCATTTTCCTCCGAAACGTTTACGGCAACCGGAAGTCTTTTATCTCCCTCGATCGCCTTTGAGCGGTGGTCTTTCGACTGGTATGGAACAAATACGTTCATGATCGTATCCGTGACTGCCGTCAGGTATGCGGTTCCATGTTCAAATTCTACTGTACTTCCGTTGATCTGATAAGAAAGTTTTTTTCCTAACATATGCTTCTCCATTTCTCTTTTACATTTTTGCAATGTCCTGTAGTTCCTGTAACAGGTCGAGATCCGACTGCTGCACTTTCATGTTTGTCGTGATCGGTTCCTCTCCCGGTTTTGTCACGGTGATCTCAATGATCGTTCCCTCCGTGATGCCGGTGGAAAATACCGCGTTTAAAAAGGCAGCAAATTTCGGATGGTTTGCTGTGAATTTATTTTTGGCGTTCATGATCTTCATTATTGATGCCGGATTTATCATCGTTTGTCTCCTTTTCTTGTGTGGGGGTGGTTATATTACTTTAGTACGGTTATTATACTATAAGATGGTGGGTTTGTCTCGAAAATTTACGAAATTTTCTTTGTGAGGTTTTGGTGGGAAAAGCTGTATTTGAATGTTGTGAATGGCAGATTCCCCGGTGCCGCAGGAACGCACCGGAAATCTGCAAATATTCTATCCTATCATTACCTTGCATTAATTTTGTTTTTGTGCGTTTTCGACGAACTGCATATCTACCAGTTCGTCGTACTGATAAGTGCCCTGATATACATCGGATGCGATGGATACTTCCATATCATTTTTTACTGCCTCCGGTGTGATGATTCCATCGACACTCCAGAGTTTGTCTTTATAGGCGCGGTCGATTGCTGCTTCGATATCCTCAGTGGGTGTGGTTGGAAATTCTTTTCCGGCAGCGCGGACTGCGATTTCTTTTTCCTGTGATGCAGAAAGCGATTTTAACATTGCATTGACAAAGTGCTGTACTGTCTCCGGGTCATTCTGGATAGTTGACTGTGACACACTGAGTACGGAGTATGCGTAGTCTCCTAAATCTGTAAACTGGTAAAATGCATCCGTCCATACACCTGATTTCATGCCGTCAACGATCTGTGGTTCCGCCGCCCAGGAGATGTCTGCCTGACCGCTCTGCACCACTGCAACCGAGGTGGACATATCTGCCGGTTCCACCATCACAACATCCTTATCTGGATCCAGTCCAAGTGAAAGTAAAAGGTATCGCACACACAGATTCGGACTGCCGCCAAATCTGCCGGAGTTGATCTTTTTTCCTTTGAAATACTGTGCAAGTTCTTCGTCTGTATTTCCTGTATATTCCTCGCCAACTGCCGCACACAGATATACATTTGCGCGGTTCACACAGTTACAGACAGCGATCACCGGGTCCGGACAGTTTCTGGATGCGTTCGGGATCGCATTCGAATCCACTCCCCCGATCACGCCCCACGCATCACCGCTCATCACCGACGTCACATGCGAACCGCCCGTAGCCTGGATCACCTCAACATCAAGACCTTCCTCCTCAAAAAATCCCTCCTGCTGCCCGATATAAAGCGGCAGATATCCGATCGAATGTAACGGTTCTGCGATCACGATCTTTTTGAGCTCCGCACTTTTCTGCTCCGTTTTTTCCCCACCACATGCCGTCACAAATAAACTTGCTGCAAATACAACGCAAGCCAAACAACTGAACAATCTTTTCTTTAACATTTTCCTTTTAAACATTTCGACCCATTTTCACTTTTTAATATAATATGGATTCAGGTGCCCAAAGGTGTATCAAAACACAGCGGCTGGTGTCCTCCTCACGCCTTACGATAAATCGCCAGATGTTCCGTCATCCATTTTTCCAGCTCCACCACCGCAAAGTACATCACCATCGCAAGCACCGACAGCACGATCACGCCGACCCACACTAACGTGGTATCCAGGATAGTTCCCGCATAGATGACCATTCTGCCAAGTCCATGCCCTGAAGCAATAAATTCGCCGACGATTGCCCCGGCAAGTGCCAGTGAAATATTGATCCGAAGGCTTCCAAGCATCCACGGAAGCACTGCCGGAACCACAACTTTTCCAAACACCTGCCACCTGGTAGCGCCCAGGGAATAAAGCAATGTTTCCATCGATTCATCCACATTCTCCACCCCGCTGACCGTCGCAAGTGCACAGGATATTACCGTCATTAAAAATGCCAGTATCACTTTGGAGGAAAAACCGATGCCAAACAGTACAATTAAAATTGGTGCGAGTGCCAGTTTGGGAATTGCATTAAACATCACAAGATATGGCTCAAAAATTTTCGCAAACATCTTTGACCACCAGAAGGACA
>SAMEA104315434__coassemble_1379_pt1 | contig 10001 bp, 10 predicted proteins | sample SAMEA104315434__metabat2_low_PE_001 | metagenome-assembled genome bin SAMEA104315434 (sample SAMEA104315434) | gut metagenome | biome: Monkey gut; feature: monkey-associated habitat; material: faeces | place: China | collected 2013 | reverse complement strand
GGAAAGATCGTCATTCAGGATCGTGACATCATAGGCCCGGGAGCGGACCGCGGCATGGTATTCCAGTCGTATACACTTTTTCCGTGGATGACAGTCGGAGATAACATCAAGTTCGGGTTAAAACTGCGGAAAATGCCGGCGGACCAGCAGGAAGAGATCCTGAATAAATATTTAAAGATCATTAAACTGGAAAAATTCCGTGACAGTTATCCAAGGGAACTTTCTGGTGGTATGAAACAGAGGGTTGCGATCGCGAGAGCACTTGCAAACAGCCCGGAGGTACTGCTCATGGATGAGCCGTTCTCCGCCTTAGACCCGCAGACCAAAGCGGATATGCAGCTTTTAATGCGCCAGATCTGGCAGGAGGAAAAGCCGACTGTTATTTTTGTCACACACGATATTGAGGAGGCAGTCTTTTTATCCAGCAAAATTTATGTGCTGACACAGAGACCGGGAACAGTAAAGGCAGAGGTTCCGGTATTGCTGCCGTATGATCGTGACCTGTCACTCAAAGATACGGATGAGTTCATTGAACTCCGCAGGAAGGTGAATCAGTTAATTGAACATGAAAGCTTATCTTAGTATAACGCAGCTTGGGAAGATCAAGCACATTACAACAGAAACACTGCGGCATTATGACCGTATCGGTCTGTTTACTCCGGGGTATATTGATCCGGACACCAGATACAGGTATTACTCCTTAGATCAGATTGAACAGATCGATACGATATTAGAGCTGCGGGACATGGGTATGAGTCTTGGGGACATTCGCACATTTATGGAAAACAGAGATGTTGCAATGTCCCTGAAACTGCTTTCGGAGAAAGAAACCGAACTGGAAAAAGAAATTGCCGTAAAACGCAGACTGCTTAAAAATATCCGGGAAAAAAGATGCTACATTGAGCAGATGCAAAAAGAAGAAGCTGCCGGTGTACCACAGGAGTGGAAAATCTGTCATTTAAAAGAGCGTACATATGTTGTCTCAAAAATATTTCGGACAGAGATGGAGGAGTATCTTTTGGATGTGACAATGTTAAAACAAAATCTGCGCGATGATACGGCGCTTTTTTTTGCAACCAACAATGTCGGTTCTATCATACGGAGGGATTCCTTTTTGGATGAGGAAGCCATGCAGTTTGAGCGGATCGCAGCATTTCCTGAGGAAAAATGCAAAAAACAGATCATTGATGCAAAAAAATACAGAATGCCGGAGGGGGATTATCTCTGTGTGACGGGGCATGCTCTGTTTCGTTTTGGTACAGAGATGGAGAAAAGGCTGAAATGCTGGATAAAAGAACAGGGATTTATTGTCTGTGGGGATATCATTGAGCAGGATGAGATTGATATGGCGCTGACAAACTGTATGGAAGAAGTTACCTACTCGTTAAAAATTCCGGTAAAAAAAGCTTGACATTTGTGCAACACAAAGGTGTAGAGTTGTTTTCAACAAAAGGAAAACAACCAAAAAGAAGGAACCACTCAACGAGGAGTCTTAAAAAGACTCCTCGTTTTTTTATCACGGCAAAACAGAATTGTTTTTCGGACGGAAAGGCGGGAACACATATGGAAAAGAATATGATCGAGTTATATAACGTGACAAAAAGATTTGGAGAGATGACGGCAGTCAATAATATTGATCTGACGGTAAAAGAGGGAGAATTCTTAACGTTCTTAGGTCCGTCCGGTTGTGGAAAGACCACGACACTTCGTATGATCGCAGGTTTTGAGGAACCTGACGAGGGAAGGATCCTCATCGACGGAAAACCGTGTGAGAAGCTTCCGCCAAACTTAAGAGATGTAAATACCGTATTTCAGAATTATGCATTGTTTCCTCACTTAAGTATCCGCGACAATATTGCATTTGGGCTAAAGCTAAAGAAAATGCCAAAAGCGGAAATCGACGCAAAAGTAGACCGGATGATACATCTGATCAAGTTAGAGGAACACATGGATAAAAAACCATCACAGCTTTCCGGAGGACAAAAGCAGCGGGTTGCCATTGCGCGTTCTTTAGTTAATGAGCCGAAGGTACTTTTACTGGATGAGCCGCTTGGAGCACTCGACTTAAAGCTGCGCAAGGAGATGCAGATAGAACTGAAACATTTACAGAGGGAGCTTGGTATTACCTTTATCTATGTCACACACGATCAGGAAGAAGCACTTACGATCTCTGACCGTATCGCCATCATGCATAACGGAAATATCGAACAGCTTGGAACGGCAGAGGATATTTACGAGAGACCGAGAACAAAGTTTGCAGCAGATTTTATTGGAGAGACGAACCTCTTAAAAGGAAAAATGATCGAGAGTAATGAGGAATACAGCAGACTTGAGGTTGGAGGCGCGGAAGTTACCGTATTAGACAATGACAGACTTTATATCGGAGGAAGAGATGTATATGTGTCTGTCCGGCCGGAAAATATGCACTTTGCAGATTACCTCAGTGACTTCAGCAGTGAAAAATATAATGTGATCGAAGCGGTGTATGATGAGCCGGTCTATATCGGAAATTTAAGACGTCATCTGCTTCATACAGATGCAGGTGAGCCGGTCAAAATCACAAGATTTACAAGAAAAAATGAACATTTTGAACGCGGACAGCGCGTCCGCATCTGTTTTAGCAAAAAACGCTGTATGATCGTTCATGATGAAGGCGGGGTGAGGTAAATGAAGAAAGAAAAAGGTTTTTGGGCATCCGTTGCAATGACCATCGGACCAATGGGAATCTGGACATTACTGTTTTTTGTATTTCCGTTTATATACATTATATTAGTCAGCTTCTGTTCGCGTGACCAGTACGGAAATATCGTATATACATTTACGCTGAAGGCATATCAGACATTGTTAAAGCCGGCCTATTATATGGTTATTTTAAGAACTGTAAAAATGGCGTTTATCGTTACCTTTTTTGTAATCCTGTTTGCTTATCCCTATGCATACTTTGCATCCAGGGCAGGAAAAAAAGTACAGAACCTGATGATCATCGGCGTTATGATACCGTTTTGGACGAACTCACTGCTACGGATCTATGCGATTATGAACATTACGTCAAGAAACGGAATCATCAATACGCTTCTTATGAATTTGGGGATCATCGATGAGCCGTTACAGATTTTGTATACAAACTTTGCGGTATATTTTGGAATGATCTACAGTCTTGTACCGATGATGGTCATGCCTCTTTATTCCTGCCTGCAGAAAATAGATCCGGCAGTACTTGAGGCAGGAAGGGATTTAGGAGCTTCCTCGGTCCAGCTTTTCTGGAAAGTTATTTTCCCGCTCAGTATACCGGGAATCATGGGAGGACTGGTACTGGTATTTGTTCCGGCAATGTTTAACTTTTATGTGGCAGATGCTCTTGGCGGAGGTAAGACGATCATCGTCGGCAACCTGATCTCCAATCAGTTTTCTACCGCAAAGAACTGGCCGCTTGGAGCGGCGTTATCCGTTGTCATCATGATTTTTTCCACACTGATCATTGTTTTAAAAAATTATGTCACAAAGAAAAGCGAGGTGTAGTGTATGAGAAAAACAAGTTTATTATCAGTTGTATATGTGCTTTTATTTCTTCTTTTACTCTATACACCGATCGCTATCATGATCGGATATTCGTTCAACAATTCGGAACTGGATGTCGGGGGGAGTGGATTTACATTTCGCTGGTATGAGGAACTGTTCGCTTCGGCAGATGCAAAACGTGCAGTACTAAACAGCATTATCGTATCGGGATCGAGCACAGTCCTGTCCGTACTGATCGGAGCGTTTGCAGCAGTCGGGTTTCACAAATTTGATTTTCGGGGAAAAGATGCACTGGATTCCTTTTTTTACATTCCGACTATTGTTCCGGCAATGTTACTCGGTGTTTCTTTACTGGCACTGTACGATATCTGCCATATACCGCTCTCGAAGGTGACGATCATCATCGCACATGTCACGTTCTGTGCGCCGGTCACATTTAATACGATCCGTGTCGCGCTGAATGGTTTTGATAAATCGATCGAGGAGGCCGCGATGGATCTTGGGTGCAGCCAGTTTCAGACAATCACGAAGGTTATTTTACCAAACGTTGTCCCGTCAATGATATCGGGTGGATTGCTGGCATTTACATTTTCACTCGAAGACGTTTTAACAACATTCTTTGTTGCAGGTCCAAAAGATGAAACACTTTCCATGTACATATTCGGTCAGATGAAGGCCGGTATGAAGCCAACTTTAAATGCGTTAAGTACTCTCTTGATCATCGTCACCGTATCGCTCGGTGTGTTCATGCAGGTACTGGAAAATAAAGCAGATCATAACAGTTGAAGGAGGAACTCATTATGAAAAAGAAATTAATCAGTTTATTACTTGCCGGCACGATGGTATGCGGTATGACAGCATGTGGAAACAGCAGCGGTGATGTTTCTTCATCAGGAAAAGAGGAAACAGGAAGCTCAGAATCGGGAGGTAAAGAATTAAATCTTCTTGCCTGGGCGGGCATTGAGGATGAGGCGATTACAAAGCTAGAAGAACTGACAGGCTACAGTATCAACTATACCGGTTTTTCCTCACTGGAAGAGATGGAGACGAAGGTAATGTCTAACAGTGTCCAGTATGATGTGGCAATGTGTTCCGACTATGTCATTGAGGCACTGGTAGAACAGGATCAGCTTGAGGAGATAGACACTTCTAAGATACCAAACTATTCCAAGCTGGGAGAAGGATACCTAAGTCCTTCCTACGATCCGGACAATAAGTGGTCAGTGCCTTATTCCGGCGGTGGTATTGGCATTTTAGTAAACCGTGACAAGGTAAGCACGGAGATCAAAGGGTATGCGGATCTGTGGAATCCGGAACTGGAAGATCAGATCGCATTTACGGATGATGAGAGGATGGCGCTTTGTATCTGCAACCTGGTAAATGGAAATGATTTTAATGCAACGGATGAATCCGAGATCACTGCAGCCGGAGACAAGTTAAAGGAGCTGCTTCCAAACATACATGCATTTACTTACAGTGGATATAAGCTGATGTTAAACGGTGAGGCAAATGTACTTGTGACAGCTTCCGGAGATGCCTATAAAGCGGCAAAAGAGATGGACAACTGGGAATACATCAATCCGTCTGAGGGCGAGCATATGTATATGGACAGTTATGTCATCCCGAAGGGCGCAAATATGGATGGAGCTTATGCATTTATCAATGCGATCATTAGTAAAGAGTACCTGACCAGAAAAGGTGAGGATACGAACTGGGGTTATGGTTATACCAACCTTGAGGTGGAAGATGCGGCAAAAGAAGCAGGTATCTCAGACCAGCTCTTAAGTATCGCCTATCCGGCAGACAGTGTTTATGACACAGCACATTATATGGAAAATATCGGCGAGGCTTCTTTAACTTATGATGAGATCTGGTCAGAGGTTAAATTAGAGGCAGGAAGTAAGATCGAGTAATAAAGTAAGAAGGAAAAGACAAAGGAGGTAAGTCAATGGACCGTAAAACATTTTATAAGATCACATTACAGACGGTGCTGCCGTTAATGCTCCAGTCACTTCTTACCTCCTGTGTTAATTTTATTGATCAGATCATGGTGGGAAAGCTGGGAGTTGCAGAGATTGCAGCCGTCGGCGTGGCAAACAAACTATATTCTTTATTTTATCTGGTGCTTTACGGAACCTGCTGTGCCTGTGTTATGTTTGTCTCCCAGTACTGGGGCAAAAAAGATGTGGAGGGTATCCGGAAAACGATGGGTATGACCTGTTCGATCACGATATCACTCGGGATTGTAGTTACGATAGCTACTGCGCTTTTCCCAAGACAGTGTATGCAGCTCTTTACATCGGATGAGGCGGTCATTGTAAGCGGAACGGCTTACCTTCGTGCAATCTCTGCATCCTATCTGCTGTTGTCACTCATTTATCCGATTAATTACCTGCTGCGTGGCATGACACGGGTAAAAATCGTGCTGTTGTCCGCTTCGGTATCAGTGATCATGAATGTTCTGGCAAACTATGCTTTTATATTCGGTAATCTGGGAATGCCAGAACTTGGTGTTGCCGGTGCGGCAGTCGGTACCGTTGTAACAAGAGGCAGCGAACTTACGATTCTGCTGATTTATCTGATCGCTACAAAAAATGAAGTGATAAGCAATATTCCGGAAATGTTTCATTACAGCAGGGACGGTTTTCTCACATTTTTGAAAAAAGCACTGCCGCTTGCAGGCAACGAATTTTTCTGGGGCGTAGGAACAACGCTTTATTTTACAATTTATGGACGTATTGGAACGGAACAGCTTGCCGCGATGAGTATTATGAGTACCATACAGACGATGGAGCAGACATTCAGTTTGAGTCTTTCAAGCTCTGCGTCCGTAATTGTCGGTAATCAGATTGGCAGGGGGGACAGGGAAGAGGTGTTTCGCTGTGGTGCACGGTTCCACAGGCTGGCAGTATTCGTTGGTGTGTTTGTTGCAGCATTGATCTTTCTTTTCATACATCCGATTGTAGGACTTTATGGGATCACGGGGACTGAGGCAGGAATATATCTGACGCAATGTCTTACCATCTTATGCTGTTACCTGCCGGTTAACTGTTATAATTCCATGAATATTGAGGGGTTGTTCCGAAGCGGTGGAGATATCCGCACCGTACTGATCATGGATATGGGGGGCATCTGGATGATCGGGCTGCCAGTTACATTTTTGTTTGGCGAAGTCCTAAAAATGCCGATCGCAGTTGTTTACAGTGCATTTGTTGCTGTAGAACTATATAAACTGCCGATCGGAATACACCGTTACCGGTCGGGAAAGTGGCTGCACCGGCTGGACTTGAAGTAAATTTTTAAAAAGAAGCAGCACAGAAAAGAGGAAAAAAAATGTATATACCAGAGCATAGTGCATTGTTGGTCATCGACCTTCAGGATGATGATAAAAATGACGGAATCCCGGTCATGGAGGGTTCCACTACTTATCAGAACGCGCCGAAAATTATCCGGTATTTCAGGGAAAAGAAACTTCCGGTCGTTCAGGTGCGGGAGGTACACAGAGCAGATCACTGCGATTATGGAAGAGAGCTTGATGGAACGGAAGGAGTCCACTGTTTAGAGGGGACACTTGCAGCAGAATATAACCCGCTCACAAAGCCGGAGGGAAATGATTACCTGATCACCAAACGCCGTTATAGTGCATTTATCGGGACAGATCTTGACCTGTTGCTGCAGTGTCTGCATGTGGATACGGTATTTTTAATTGGAGGACTGACAGATGTGTGTGTACATTTTACCGCAGTGGACGCGCACCAGAGCAACTATCATTTTTATGTGGTAACGGATTGTGTGACGGGTTCTACCTGGAAGGCACATGAGTATGCGTTAAAAAATATGAAATATCTTCAGCGTGAATCAAATATTACGACGGAGGATGTATTAACTGCGGAGGTGAAATCATTATGAAAATACCGGAAAAAAGTGCATTACTGTTGGTGGATGTGCAGGAATCAAAAGTACCTGTTGCTGTATATCAGAGCGAGGAACAGCAGGAGAGAATTGCTTATTATCATGAAAATATCAAAAAAGTGGTAGATTTTTTCCGTGAAAAAAGAAAAGATGTGCCGATCGTACATATTATTGAACTGCACAGGGATGATCTTTCTGATTTCGGAAGAGAATTAGATGGTTCCGAGCATGTGCACTGCCTCGAAAAGGACTCTTATTTCTGGGAACCGGCAGGACCGGTCGAAGGTGAGTATGTTGTGCCGAAGCGCCGTTACAGTGCTTTTTTTGCAACAGATCTCGAACTTTTACTGCGGGGAAAAGGTATTGAGCATCTGTTTATCTGTGGTGGCATGACAGATATCTGCGTACATTTTACAGCCGTAGATGCACACCAGAGAAATTATCATATCCATGTGCTAAGGGAGGCATGCCATACGCATAGTCCCAAAGATGTTGCAGAAGCGGCATTCGAATTACTTTCAGACTGGGGCGGTAATGTCGGTAGAAGACCTTGAGGCGTAGGGAAGATTGGAGGTAGATGTTTCTGTAAAATAGTAAGCTGTTTTTTGTGCAATAATTACAAATATAATAAAAAAGTTGAATTTATGATGACATAATATTTTTTGTATGCTACAATCCGTTCAAAGCATGACATTCGGATATCATCTATTGGCATAAGCCATTCTATTATTCAGATCAGAGCCATAAAAGAATTTTCAATGCTTTTAATCACCAAAAAATTTAAGCAGGGAGAATTCTTAAAATTCAGATATTTCTCCCGAACATAACGAAGGAGGAGAAATGAATGGGGACAACTGATATTGTGACAAAAGAGTATATGCGGGAAAATGCCGTATTTGCAGACGCATTTAATTATCTGATCTATAATGGTAAGAAGGTAATTGATCCGAAAAAACTGAAGGAGATGGATCCAACAGAGATTGCACTGCCGTTTGGCGATGAAGAAAAATCCGGTGAAGATAAGAAAAGGGAAAATGCCAGCAGAGCAGGCAAAAAAACAGATACCGTGCAGAGATACCGGGATGTTTTAAAATCTGTGGTAGTCAAGCAGGATGAAACGATGTCCTACGTTCTTTTAGGTATCGAAAACCAGACGGATGTGCATTATGCAATGCCGGTCAGAAATGCCATTTACGATGCACTGCAATATGGCAGACAGGTGGCGGACGTAGCAGCACATCACCGTCGGAATTCAAAAGAGTTTTCGGGAAGAAGCAAGGGGGAATATCTGTCCGGTTTTTATAAGGAAGATCGTATCAGACCTGTTATCACGCTTGTAATCCATTTTGGAGCAGAGGAATGGGATGGTCCGTTATCATTGCATGAAATGATGTCGACAAGAAATATGGAACTTTTAAGTTTTGTGGAGAACTATCGCGTTCACCTGATCGATCCGGCAGCATTGACCGAAGAACAGCTGGATCAATTCTCTACAAGCCTGAAAGAAGTCATGGGATATATCAAGTACTCAAAAAATAAAGAAAAGTTGCTGGAATTTTTGCGAACAGATTCCCATAAGAGTATAGAAATGAATGCAGTGAGAGTGATAAAGGCAATCACAAATACGCCGATTGAAGTATCAGAAGAAGAGGGGGAGATAGAGATGTGTAAGGCAATCGAAGATTTGATCTCAGAGAGTGAAGCACGGGGAGAAGCTCGTGGAAGAGCAGAGGGAGAGGCAAAGGGCATGGTAGAAATCTGCCTTGAGATGAGTTTTTCCAAACAGGATATTTTGAAAAAGTTACAGGAAAAATTAAATATATCCCTGCAGCAGGCGGATAAATATTTCGAGCTGTACGGAAAACAATAGCGTAAATTAATACAATTTGTATAAAACGTGATATTTTAAATTATCTGCCAGAGTGGAAAATAAAAAGCTGACAGCCGGATCCACAGCATAGGATGATGCAGCAGATCCGGCTATATATCTTGAAGTTACACCTCAATATAATAAGGACAGATATCTTCATACTGCCCGTTTTTCAGACGGAAACCGCCAGGAATCGTACCGAGCTGTTTAAACCCGACGCGCTCATATAAGTGGCGTGCATGGATATTGGATGCAACGACGGCGTTAAACTGCAGAACACGAAACTGGCGATCATCGCAGGGATATCGTTTTCGTTGTATTTTAAAATTTCAATTTCCTTTGTCATGTGTCTTTGATTCTCCTTCAAAAAATAACTGATTACATTAGTGCGGCAGCAACTGTCTGTGCCTGGACTCTTGCAAGGTAATCATTCGGGTGATTTAAAAATTGCCGGTAACTTATTTACGGACAATTTTAGCACTCCGTATTTGGGGATGCAAGGGATGGAAAGACGTGCTCTGTAAAATGCACATCAAAAAACTCTGGGTGAGGGATACAGGATTTTCTTGTCAATTCCCCAGGGCGGCTTTATAATGTGCTAATAATAGAAGTTGTGTCGAAACAAAAACAGAAACGGAGACTGGCATGTCAGGAAAATTATATTTATGTGCAACACCGATCGGCAATCTTGAAGATATCA
>SAMEA104315434__coassemble_1348_pt1 | contig 10140 bp, 7 predicted proteins | sample SAMEA104315434__metabat2_low_PE_001 | metagenome-assembled genome bin SAMEA104315434 (sample SAMEA104315434) | gut metagenome | biome: Monkey gut; feature: monkey-associated habitat; material: faeces | place: China | collected 2013 | reverse complement strand
ATGTAAGGAAATCCCAAGCTGTTCCCAGAATTCATCCGCATTTTTTGCCGCCGTCTTGGTCGCAATGTAGACTTTTTCACGCATTCCGTCAAATGCCTCTCCTAACTTTTCCTCGCTGTCCGTGTAAAACCGTGCTGTATCAAAAAACGTAATGCCCGCTTCATACGCTTTTCTCGCCAGTTTTACCGCATCCTCCGTGCTCACTCTCTGGATCGGCAGCGCGCCAAATCCATTCTTATTTACTTTGATCCCTGTACTTCCTAAAACTACCGCTTCCATAACTCTTATTGTTTTCCTCCTTAAATCGTATTTTGACCACCATTTTTCACTTTCATCTATACAATAGAATACACACCCGCGAGCATTCTATTGTTGTAAATACGGGAAAAACAGCTCACTCTTATTCCGCTTATCAAACATATTATTATACTGCAGTATCTCATAGTTTTTCAGCCATTTTGCATCCTCACCGGTCGCGTCTTCCACATGTAAAAATTTGCCCAGTGATTTGGAATAAAATCCTCTGGAATTGACCGCCGGAATTTCCTCCATCATGTCGGCTAAAAACTGATTGTATGCCGGAAGCGTGATGCCCGCACGCTCTAATGCCAATGTAGACAAATAATTGAGACTTGTCAACTCCACACTTTCTTTCTCACTGTCATAATTCGTCCAGATAAAGAACGGTACGGTGTAGAGGTTTTCAAGTTCCGATAACATCAGCCCGCCTAATCCTTTTCCGTTCAGATACGGATAAAAACTGGATGATAAACTCGGCTGATGATCCCCGAAAAAGACGATCTCGACCGGATCATCCACTTTTTCAAAATAGGAAATCAGATACTCTAATGCCGAATCACTCTCGTGGATCAATGACAGATACTGGTTCACATCCGGATAATTGATGCCAAGCATACGCGCTTTTTCATCAAAATTATCATATTTCTCCGTATAACCGCCGTGATTCTGCATGGAAATACTCATAATGAATAAATCCTCGTTGGATTTTTTACTCTCATAACGGTCGACGATCTTCTCATACAGTTCCTGATCCGTAATATATTCACGCAATATCTTAGTCTGGTCAAAATCATCGATAAAGTGTGTCTCATCAAATCCCATATTCGGGTATACGATATTCCGGCTCCATCCGGTGTCATAATAAGGATGCATCGCCACACAGGTATAGCCGATATTTTTCAGATTGGACACCAGAGAAGTCGGCGTATCCGTGATATACTGCTGATAGACAACCGAACCGCTCGGCAGGAATGCCATAGAGTTGCCGGTTAAAAATTCCCACTCGGAGTTTGGCGTCTTGGCACCAAATACCGACGAGAGCGCATGCCCCTTAATCGTATTTTCTTCTAACGAATCGTAAAACGGTGTCAGATCGATATTGGTTGAAAAATTACCCACCACACTGAGATCCGCATAGGATTCACTCATGACCACAATAATGGTCGGCTTCTTCTCCGTTTCTTTGGAATCTGTATCGGTCCCTTTGCTGTACTGATCCTCAAGCTCCTTTACCGCCTCTTTCGAATACCCCTCCGGCTCCGCAATAAAGCTGTCACGGACGCTCAGTACAAAGTTTAAAATATATCCGTTTCTATAGCTTCCCTTTTGTTCCCAGGTCTCCGTCACAACACCCTGCGTATGTTTTCCAATGTATACACAGCACAATACGGCAAGTGAAATGCACACGATCGAGATCGGAATCCTTTTCTGAAAGGAAACGTGTAACTTTCGGATAAACGCAATGTACAGCGTGGAAAGCAGTATTACATAACCTGCCCGCTCGTCCAGGACAAATTCATAATTTCCCGCGACGGAAAGTCCGGTCTGGATGGACTTTAAATCACTGAAAATAAACTCATTTCCACGAAACAGATATACAAAATAGTTGATCCCGGCAAGGGACAACAGCACGATATGTGAGATCAGGCAGGTCAGTCCCGCATTGTTCGTAAATACCTGAACAACCAGAAAAACAACCAGACAGCACAGCACATTCAAAAGCATTTTATTGTCGGAAATCTTCGCCCTCAGTTCCGCATCCAGCAGCAGATACTGGATATGATATGCCGTAAAAATGCCTCCGGTTCCAAGCATGACCGCACTCCACAGCCACGACAGCTTTTCACTTAATTCAATCTTTAAACTTTTGATCCCAAAATAAAGTACCCCAAACCCAGGGAGCACCCAGATTGGAAAATGAATGAGTGCAAACAGCACTGCTGCAAAGACCATTGCCACTGCAAGCCGGATCAGATTCTCTTTTTCAAAATATAACTTTATCTTCATGATTTCCTCATATTTTCATCTCTCATAATCTCTTTTTCAACAAAGTTATTCTATCATTACATACAGATTTGTCAATTTTGTGAAACTTAAACTTTTCTTAGTTTTTCCTGCACAATTTTATATGCAAGACATTATTTTTCACATGAAATACCCCCTAAACAGCTTCGGGATATTTACCTTGTCTGCTTAAGGGGCATTCGATCCATTTTCTGGTCCACTTCCACCATTTTTATTTTGTCCGTTTTTTAAAGAAATCATCGATCGCTTCATGCAGTTTCTGTGCTTCCATGCTCTTTAACAGATAGCCGTCCGGCTTTAGTGACATCACATTCATCACAGTCTGTGCATCATTTTTCCCGGTGAGAAAAATGATCGGAATATTTTGGAATTCCGCATCTTCGCGGATCATCTGCATAAACTGTTTTCCATCCACGATCGGCATCTCATAGTCTAACAGGATCAGATCCGGTATATTTAACGCAAGGTATTTGATCGCCCGCTCGCTGGAATTAACCGGGATCACCTGATACTTATCTTCTAACAGCGTCTTGATGTTCCTTAAAATCACCCCGGAATCATCCACCGCCAGAATGGTTTTTTTCTTTATCTGATAGTATTCATCGACCTGGCTGTGGATCGCTTCCACCACCTCCACCACATTGATCGGCCGGACAAAACTGCTGATAAACATCTGCTTTGGAATGCTTTCCCACAGTTTTTCAAGTTCTTCTGTATTTCCCATGACAAATACTGGTATTTTCTGTTTCATCGCATGGTCGACGATCACTTTGATCCCAACTACTTTTTTTATCATTTCTGCGCTGGTGCAGATCAGATACCCCAGCGGATGCTCTTTCGTTATGATCGTGCCTGCCTCTGAAATGTTCACTGTCCTTGCCATGATATTTTCTTTTTCAAAAGTACTCTCAAAAGATTTCGTAAGATAACTCTGTTCTTCCATTAAAATAAGAAATTCCCTTTTATCTTCAAGCATAATGAAGCCTCCTTAGCTCTGCAATAATTCTGTCATCGTATCTGTCAGTTCAATGATCTCATCCATGGAAACATCCGCTACCGATACACGCAGCCTGTCCATGTTTTCCCGGATGCACTCCGGAACCTGATATTCTTCCAGTTTTTCCATTACCTGATCCACACTATCAAGGTCAAACTCTTCGATCGATTGATAGATCTGCTGTAATGCAGCCACCCATTCTTCGACGGGCATATCTTTTTTTGCATCCTCTTCCTTATCTGCATAAGGACGCAGTATATTTTTAAAGTTCCGGTACATGGCAAGCAGCTCCGGTGTTTTTTCCTCTAACACATCTGTTTTATCCTGTTTACCGTATGCCTCGAGTTCTCTTGCTGCCTCGGATAATGGCACTGCACCGATCAGTAGTGCAGAACTCTTTAATGCGTGCACTTCAATAACATAATCACTGATCAGCCCTTCTTTCAGGCACTGCTCGATCTTGTCTGCCTTGCTGTCGATCGTGCGGTAAAAGATCTGGATCGTTTTCATGAGCGAAGCTTTCGAACCGCAGTGTTCGATTCCTTCCGCAAAAGAAAATCCGTCTTCCGTTTTCTCTGGTACGGTCTCATCCTCCCGGTCCTCCTCTGTGATAAGCCGCTTTGCTTCCTCCTTTGAAATTTCCTTTACCAGTTCTTCTGGAAGCCACTTTCTCAACTGATTACAGATCTTCGTAAAATCAATCGGTTTTGCGACAAAACCATTCATGCCCGCATTTAAAAATTCTTTTCTCGCATCCACCATCGCATTCGCAGTAAGTGCGATGATCGGCAGTTTTTTGTATTTTTCATCCGGCAGGGCACGGATCGCTTTTGTCGCCGCGATTCCATCCATGACCGGCATCATGTGATCCATCAGCACCAAGTCATACTGCCCCTGCTGTACCATGTTGACTGCCCTCATGCCATTTTCTGCGGTATCAATCTGCATCTGGAGCGGCTTTAACAGATCTTTTGCAACCACCAGATTCAGGTCATTATCATCCACCAGCAGGATATGTGCCTCTGGTGCGATAAACAGACTCTCTGCCTCCTTCGCAACGACATTGCTTTTCTGCTGTTCATAATTTGCAGCCGAAATCGGTGTCGGATCAACAATCGTCTGTTCAATCGTGAAATGGAACTTACTTCCTTTTCCATATTCACTCTCTAATTCAATTACTCCACCCATCATATTGACCAAATTCTGGGCAATTGTCAAGCCCAGTCCGGTTCCCTCCACATGACGGTTCCGGTCAACCTCCACACGCTGGAACGCATCAAAGAGGATTTTCTGGTCTTCTTCGCGGATTCCAATGCCGGTGTCCTCCACCTCATAATATAACATCACTTTATCTTCATTTTTCTGTCTGACCCGCACCGTAAAATGTACGGTTCCCTTTTCCGTATACTTGATCGAGTTATTGACAAGATTGGTGATGACCTGACGGATACGCCCCATATCGCCTTTTAATGTGCACGGAATATCCGGATCGATGTCATAGATCAGTTCAAGCGGACGGTTCGCGATCCTGTTTTCCATGCTGACCTTTAAGTCATGAAACAGGGAAAATGTATCATACGGCTCATCAAACAACTGCATTTTCCCGGATTCCATTTTAGAACAGTCTAAGACATCGTTGATGATCGTAAGCAGCACCCGCCCGGAACTCTGGATATTTAACAGGTACTCCTGTTCCTTCGGGGAATGATGCGAGCGGAGCAGGATCTCCGTGATCCCGACAATGGAGTTCATCGGCGTCCGGATCTCATGCGACATATTCGATACAAAATTAGTCTTTGCCCGGTTGGCATCCTCGGTCTGCAGCACAAGTTCTTTCATCAGACGGTTCTGTTCCATGATCTTTGTGATATCAACAACCGTCAGCATATAACCCTGTGTAAAATCAGCTGCTTTTAACGGAGTTTCCTCGACCTGATAATGCCTGTTATTCCAGTCTAAATATCCCTGATTTCCTTTTAAAAAATCATAGACTTCCCCGTCCCCATGGTAATCGCCGCTCTCTCTTATGTCCGAAACAAATTTTTCAGCCATCGGGTTTAAGAACAGGAAATGGTGGTCTGCATCTGTTACGACTAACGCCTCATTTAAATTATTGATAATATAATTTTTTGCATTTTTGACCGGATCAAACAGTTTATATTTGACAACGGCAATGCTCAAAAATATACAGGACATCAAAATTCCAAGAGGCGTAGGATCATCACCTTTTAAGAGTCCCAGCAGGCGCAGTGACAGCAGCACCATTGGGGAAAGCATTGCCGCGATCATAAGAAAATGGATTTTTCCTTTATTTGGCATGCTTCTCTGCGAATAATAGGAAGCGATAATAATCCCGACACTCCCCATGATCTCTGCAACTAAAAACAACATGTACACATAGTACATCGGTGCCGCAGCGATCTCTAACGTATATCCGTTCAGGTTCGCCTTTGACGGGGCAAGCCAATAGTTTTTGTAATACAGATGATGGTAATCGACTGTCGCAATCAGGATATAAAATGCTACATTTATCGCGAGAAGTGTATGGGTAAACCATTGTGGGACGTTTATATTTCTCCAGCGCAGGATAAACATCAGGGCGCAGAAATTTGCAAAACATTTTCCCAGATATTCCATTTTGCCGATCACAACCATCGTCTCCGTCTGACCACCAACAATGTACGTGCACTTCGCCACAAGCGTCACAAGACAGCAGACGATCGTCAGGATCAGCTCTGATTTATAATTCGTATCTTCTTTCTTAAAAACGATCACCAGTAAAATAAAAGCCACCAGAACACCAAACATGTGAAGTGCCAGCCATCCGATCGCAAGTGCCATAACTCCTGCTCCCCCTTTTGTTCCTACACAATCATAGGACTTTTTTACTATTATACCATGCCCATGTTGGGTTTGATAACTGACTTTTCGCAGGTTTTAGTTCATTTTACAGTTTTTATGTGTTGAAAAACCGGAAACCATCCGATATACTCTGTGTTGTGAAGAGCGAACCGCCCTTTTACTTATCGTAACTTTTAACCCGGCATTCGAAAGGAGGACAATTATGATGCACATTTATATGACTACATGTAACTTAACAATGAACAACAGAGGTCTGGTTGTCCTGGCTGTCGATAGGGATTAAACATATAAATTTACTATCCATATCATAAAGAATCCAGGATTTTTACCTTCCAGCACCTCTTGCTTAAAATGAGGTGTTTCTATGAAAACAATCAATGGGGTTTATACCTCTGCCACTATTTTCAACACAAATACAACCGCATACAGCATTGACAACTATGCCACCACGCAGCTTCAGAACCTTTGCGACAATAAAGCCTTTGCGGGCAGCACGATCCGGATCATGCCTGATGTACATCCGGGAAAAGTCGGTACGATCGGATTTACCGCAACTCTTGGCTCACGGATTCTTCCAAATATCATCGGAATCGACATTGGCTGCGGCATAACCTTAGTAAAGATAAAAGGCAAAACAAAAGAGTTTCAAAAACTTGATACCATCATCCGGGAAAATGTTCCATCCGGTTTTTCAATAAGAAAGAAACCACATCATAAAGCATTGAACTTTGACTTTACCTCACTTTGCTGTCACAAGCATATCAATGAGGGAAAAGCCCTGCTCAGCCTCGGAACGCTTGGCGGCGGGAATCATTTTATTGAACTGGATCAGGATGATACGAAAAACACTTATCTTGTCCTTCATTCCGGCAGCCGTCATCTCGGAAAAGAGGTGACAGAATATTACCTGAACCAGGGGCAAAAGCTTCTGAAAGCGAATGGTATTACGATCCCTTATGAACTTACTTACCTTGAAGGAGAACTCATGCAGGATTATCTTCATGACCTTATGATCGTCCAGGATTTTGCAACCCTCAACCGTGAAATTATGGTCGATGAAATTACCAAAAACATGAAATGGAAAATACTGGATTTCTGGTCCTGTATCCACAATTATGTAGATTTTAGTACAGATATTCCCATCATCCGCAAAGGTGCCATTTCCGCTCAAAAAGGCGAGTCCGTTATTATCCCCGTCAACATGCGTGACGGTATCATTCTTGGCACCGGTCTTGGCAATAAAGAGTGGAATTACTCTGCTCCGCATGGAGCCGGAAGAATTATGAAACGCCAGGATATTAAAGCAAACTTTACCGTATCCCGGTTCAAAAGCGAAATGAAAGGGATCTATTCAAGCTGTATCGGAAAAGACACATTAGATGAAGCTCCCTTTGCTTACAGAAATCTTGATGTCATTTTAGACGCTGTCACAGACACCGTAATGATCGATAAGATCACCCGGCCAGTTTATAATTTTAAGGCCGGCGGAAACTGATTTTCGCCGGCAGAATGGAGAATACAATGAAAAACAACGCGGGAAATATATGTAATAGCTATTCTTTTAACAGCAGCAGAAAAACTCGATCTCTTCCCCCAGTGGACCCTTACAAAATGCGATCCGTGCCGGGAATACCGGGCTTGACGGGATCTCAATATCTTTTGGTTCAATAAACACCTCATATCCGGCATCTCTCACAGCTTTTACACATGCATCCACATCATCGGTCGCCAGCGCAAAATGGCGGATCGTACCCTGTGGCAACGGTGACTCGGCATTATTAAAAACCTCGATCAGCCCTGCTCCCGTCTCAAACATGATTCCTTCCGCCCATGTGCGTGCCACGGAAAGCCCCAGTACATCCCTGTAAAAATGGATGACCTCCTCATACTCCTTTTCACTGCTACATTTCAAACATACATGATGGATTCCTTTTACTAAACTCATTTGATTTTCCTCCTTATCTTCCCTGATAGCCGCAGCCTTCTCTTCCCGGCATATCCTCACTTTTCACATACCGCGCATTGAACTCCATATTGATCTCGCGCAGTTCTTTTTTCCCGTCGATGTAATCCTGGTACATTTCCACGAGTCCCGACATGCAGCCATCACAGGCTGCATCGATATTTCCTAATGATTCCGCCACGATCTTCTCGCGTTCTTCTTTTGTTGTCTCTGAAATTAAATAACCCATTGCATGTCTCTCCTATTTCGTACTCTCCTCATTGTCCTTAATCGCCGTCCACAGATTTTCCTTTACTTTTTCAAGACCTGCAGACAGTATCTCAAGTTCCTCTTCACTCATTCCGCTTTTCATTATACCATCTGTCATCTCAAATATCTCAATAACTTTATCCGCCATCTCACACCCTTCTTCCGTGAGTGCGATCGTCCAGGAACGGCGACAGGCGGGATTGGTCTCCCGCTTTACAAGTCCCATCTTTTCTAAACGGTCGATCGTCCGTGACATTGTCGTGACCTCGATCCGGCAGGCATCCGACAATTCTTTCTGGTTCATTGCACCGTGCTCTCTCAGTTCCTTTAAAATACACGGCTGTCCCTGTCCCACCGTAAGTCCAAGTTCTATAAAATACGGCCGGATAAACCGTCTCCTTAACATTTCAACATCAAAAATTGCATTTTTCATAGAAATCCCCATCACTCCAATTCAAACTGTCCTGTATACAACTGGTAATATCTGCCCTTCTGCTCTAAAAGTTCATCATGGCTGCCGCGCTCAATGATCTCTCCTTTTTCAAGTACCATGATCGCATTGGAATTTCTTACGGTGGAGAGCCTGTGTGCAATGACAAATACGGTCCGTCCCTCCATGATGGCATCCATGCCTTTTTCGATCAGCCGCTCGGTCCTTGTGTCGATCGAACTTGTCGCCTCGTCTAAAATCAGCACCGGAGGCTTTGCGATCGCAGCCCTCGCGATCGCAATGAGCTGCTGCTGTCCCTGCGATAAATTGCTGCCATCTCCATAAAGCATCGTGTTATACCCCTGCGGCAGACGGCTGATAAACGAATCCGCATTGGCAATCCTCGCCGCCTCCCGGATCTCCTCGTCCGTCGCATCCAGTTTGCCGTAACGGATATTGTCAGCGATCGTGCCAGTAAACAAATGGGTATCCTGTATTACCATGGCAAGAGAACGCCGCAGGTCATCTTTTCGGATATCTTTGACGTCGATCCCATCATATGTGATCTGTCCCGACTGAATATCATAAAACCGGTTGATAAGGTTTACGATCGTTGTTTTTCCGGCACCTGTTGATCCGACAAACGCGATCTTCTGTCCCGGTTTTGCAAACAGTGATATTCCATTCAGCACCGTTTTCTCCGGCACATAGCCGAACACGACATCATGGAAACGCACATCTCCCTTTAACAGCACCAGTTCTCCCGATGCCAGTTTCCACGCATAAAATCCGGTCACTTCCGCACATTCCGTCAGTGTGCCATCCGCATTTTTACGGACATTGCAGAGTGTCACTTTTCCCTCGTCGATTTCCTCCGCCTCATCCATCATATCAAAGATGCGCTCCGCACCTGAGAGCGCTGACAACAGGAAATTGACCTGCTGTGTGAACTGGTTTAACGGCATCGCACTCTGTCTCACATATACAAGATAAGCCGATAAACTTCCCAGATCCATGAATCCGCGGATCACAAACATGCCGCCGACACAGGCTGACAATGCATAGTTAAAATAGGAAAGTGCCACGATCACCGGCACAAGCATTCCGGAATGTGCCAGTGCATTTGTGGACTCCTTCCGGAATCTCTCATTCATCTCACAGAACTCTTTAAAATTTTCTTTTTCATGATTGAAAACTTTCTCTACTTTCTGTCCTGCCATCATCTCCTGCACAAAACCGTTAATATTGCCGAGTTCCTGCTGCTGTCTGTGATAATATTTTTTGCTGCATTTTCCATTGTACTGCATGAACAAA
>SAMEA104315434__coassemble_1332_pt1 | contig 10216 bp, 4 predicted proteins | sample SAMEA104315434__metabat2_low_PE_001 | metagenome-assembled genome bin SAMEA104315434 (sample SAMEA104315434) | gut metagenome | biome: Monkey gut; feature: monkey-associated habitat; material: faeces | place: China | collected 2013 | reverse complement strand
CGTGTTAGATGCCGGAAGCATTGCAGAGACGGGAACACACGACACACTGTTAGCGGGAAATGGAATTTATGCAAAACTTTACCGGACACAGGCACAGTATTACGCGTAAAAACCATTGAAAAAAATCTTAATATTTGCTTAAAATCCCTTATAAACTATATTCAAAAGGAAAATTGTGCTACAATACCAATGATGGGCAGTTTCCGCAAAAACTGGCCCAAAAGAGGAAAATAAGAGGATGGGAGGCAGAATGTTATGATAAAAAAGAGACTGGAATGGTTGAAGCGCGGTCTGTGCATCACATTGGCGGGTGCGATGATCATCTGTTCCGATACCATGGCATTTGCAGCAGAAGCGGCAAACGGACAGGTCGTGGAACAGACGGATGCCACAGAAAATGAGACCGGAGTTTTGACGGATGCACAGTCAGAACAGACCGAAGAAAATGGCGGACAGGAAGATCCGTCTGAGGAAACAGGACAGACCGGAGCAAACGGGGCAACCGAAACAACGGAAGCCAGCGAGACAACGGAGGTCAGTGAGACAACGGAAGCCAGTGAGACGACCGAAACAACAGAAGTGACGGAAGTAACCGAAAATACGGAGAATACCGAGGTGACGGAAACTACCGAAGTGACAGATCCTACGGAAACTACTGAGGTTACCGAAGCAACCGAAGATACCGAAGAGACGGAAACAACGGAAGATACTGAGATAAAAGGAGCAACTGCAAATGGAGTCATCATCAGCAAAAAAGACAAATATGCAGTTGTCAGCGTTGGAGAAACAGTTACGCTTCCGGATTATTCGTTTGATACAAAGGGAGATAATGAGCCGGAAGTTGAGTGGCTGATCGATGATAACAGTATCGCAACACTTACCACGTCGAAAGTAAATGGAAAGCTTACAGGAGAGGTAAAGGCATTAGCAGCAGGTGTTGCTGTCCTTACACTGCAGGTAAAAGACAATCCGGGTGACAAGGACATGTATTATATTGTCGTAAAACCGAAAAATGCACCGGCAGGCTGTACTGCGGAGACGACATACAATTCCGTAAGTTTAGGCTGGACAAAAGCGGCGGATGCAGACGGTTACACCATCACACGAAAAGTGGAAGGCACAGATACAGAGCAGACGATCGCGCATGTAGACGGCGCTGATACAGTATCGTATAAGGATACAGAGGTACAGACTGGGATCAGTTATCTTTATCATGTATATGCTTATACCAGTTATACAAACAATGGAAACCAGAACTATGCAAATACGGATGATTATGCAACCATAAAAGCAACACCACAGCTTGGAAAGGCGACACTGCAGTCTGTTACGGCAGAAGGGTACAGCAGTCTGACTCTGACCTGGGAAAAGGTAGATGGCGCGTCCGGATATATCGTATATCGTTCTACGGATAAATCAAAAGTAGATACGCAGATTATGGATATAAACAATGGTGCAACCACCTATGTGGATGCTGCACTGACAGCCGGAAATACGTATTATTATAAAGTACAGCCATACTGTGTGGTAAATGGAAATAAGGTTTATGGTGACGAGTCAGGTGTCCTTTCCGGAAAACCGCTGCCATCAGCGACAAGTCTGACCGCAGAATCATCCGGATATAAGGCAGTAAAACTGACATGGAGTGCTGTCGACGGTGTTACCGGATATGAGGTTTACAGAACAACGACCGGATCATCATCTTATAAGAAGATCGGGACAGTAGCAAATGGAAAGACCAGTTACAGTGACACAAAAGTAACGGCAGGTACTTCCTATACATATAAAGTAAGAGCATATAAAACGGTCAATGGAAGCCAGGTATATGGAGACTATTCCAATGAGGCGGCAGCAACTCCGGCTTTAGAGGCACCGCAGGCCACACTTAAAAATACGTCTTACAACAGCGTGACGATCACATGGAACCAGATCAGTGGTGCGCATGGTTATAAAGTATATCGCTCCACGAAAAAGGACAGCGGATATAAAGCGGTTAAGACGATCAATGACAAAACGACAGTTACTTATACGGATAAAAAATTGTCGCCAGGAACCCAGTATTACTATAAAGTCTGTGCATTCCGTACCGTTGGAAGTAAAAATGTAGAAGGACAATATTCCGAGGTGCAGGCAATCAAAGCAGCACCGGAAGCTGTTACATTAAAATCAGAAGCAGCAGGTGCAACAGCGATCAAACTGACCTGGAATAAAGTTGACATGCCATCTACCGGTGGTGGATATGCGGTATATCAGGTTGTAAACGGTGCAGACCAGTTGTTGAAACGATGCAGTACAAAGAGCACTTCTTATACAGTGACAGGACTGACTGCCGGACAAAAGTATACCTTTAAAGTTGTTTCTTTTGCAAAAGATAAAAATGGCAAGAGAGCATATGGTGGAACCTCAAATATACTCACCGCAGCACCGAAACTTCTTCCGGTAACGATCGACACGATCAAAGCCGGTAAATATAACAGTGTTGTGCTGACCTGGAATGTGACTTCCGCAGGGGACGAGGACGGATACATTGTTTACCGTGCAGCTTCCAAAAAGGGAAGTTATAAGCAGATCGGTACAGCAAAGAGAAAGAGCGGTTCACTGACCGGATCATATACAGACAATGATGTTAAGATCGGAAAGAAATACTATTATAAGGTAGTAACCTATAAAAATATTGATGGTGGTAAAGTAATCCGTTCCAGTTATTCGGGCGTAAAGAGTATCACGGCAGCACCGAGTGTTCCAACTGTAAAAATTAAATCGGCAGGAAATGAAAGCCTGAAAATTACATGGAAAAAGGTAAAAGCATCCCAGAGCAGTTATGTAAAGGGATATGCAGTTTACCGGAGTACTTCCGAAAATGGAAAATACAGAAAAATCAAGACCATCAACAAGGGAACGGCCACTTCGTATGTGGATAAGGGACTTGTAACCGGCAATACCTATTATTATAAAGTCCGTACTTTCTGTACATCCGGCGGAAAGACGATCTACAGTGATTATTCTGAGCCGGCATCCATGCAGGTACTTCCGGGCAAGCCATCCATTCAGGTAGTTGCTGCAAATTATAATACGATTACCATTACCTGGAAAAAGGTGGATGGATGCAGTGGATACCGCGTATACCGTGCGACCGAAAAAGATGGAAAATACAAGGAAGTCAAGACATGTACTTCCGCAAATACACTTTCTTATAAGAACAGTAAGTTAGAGACAGGAAAGACCTATTATTATAAAGTGAGAGCTTATGTCAACAAGAATGGTAAAAAGCTCTACGGTGATTATTCGGAGATTAAGCAGGCAACACCGGTACTTACAAAGCCAACCGGACTATATGCAGCATCGATCGCTGAAAATCAGATCAAGCTGACCTGGAATGCGGTAGAGGGTGCAGAGACTTATACGGTGCTGAGAAGCAACTCCGAAAATGGAAAATATAAGATTGCAACGGAACTTTGTACGACAAATTCCTTTATTGATGCTTCTGCTGTGACTGGAAAAACTTATTACTATAAGATCTATGCGGTTCGTGGAGACTATGTCAGTGAGACAACAGACTGTGTGACCGTTATAGCATCAGCACTTGAAGTCAGCACAACGAGTGTACTGATCAAGACAGGAACCAACGTAAAAGTAACTGCAACTGCAAAACCTTATGGCGTGGTATACTGGTCTTCTGCTGATTCCACGATCGCGGTTGTTTCCTCAGACGGAACGATCTACGGATTAAAAGCCGGAACAACGACCGTAAAAGCATCTGCAAACGGAATCACAAAAGAGATTACGGTTACAGTAAAGGATAAACTTGATACAGAAAACAAGATCATTGATCTTTCCAGTGATAATGGCACGGTAGATTTTGGTGCGATCAAGGCGGCGGGATACGAATGTGTAATGCTGCGTATATCCAAAGGAACAACGGAGGATGCGAAGTTCCAGACAAATTACAAAAATGCAAAGGCAGCCGGTCTTAAGGTTGGTGTATACTGCTATTCCTTAGCACAGAATGCAGCTCAGGCAAAGGCAGAGGGTGATAAAGTATTAAATATCCTGAATGCACAGAAGCTGGATTATCCGGTTGTATATGTGCTTGACGATATTTCACTGTTATACAACAATGTAACAGGTACACAGAGAATTGATTTTATCAATGCGTTTAAGACAGAGATCATTGACGGTGGCAAACAGTACAAATTTGCACTTGGTCTGAACCAGAAACTGTTAGAACAGTATCCGGGCAGATATGTGGATACAAGCAAGCTTACCGGAACAGATCTGTGGATCATCAACTACCGCGCAGAGAGTCTTGGAAGTGGTTACCAGGGAAAAGGTAATGTGGCAATGTGGAGATACACGAACCAGGGTACGGTAAATGGTGTAAACGGCAAGGTAAATATCAGTATCCGGTATATGACCTATTAAAAAGTATCTGAAGATATCAGTAATCCGCAGGAATGAGGACAGCTATGAAAAGTTATGGAAAGAAAATCATGATAAGACTGGCAGCAGGGGCGATGGCGCTCCTGCTTGCTGTCGGTACGGCTGCAACAGATATGTCTGTGTATGCAGCGGAAACAAAGGCACAGGAAAGTACGGCAGAGAAGAGAAAAATTACGGGATTTGCCAATCTTTCTGACAATCCGAAAGAAATCCGTGTGACAGGAAAAATCAGTTTGAAACGCCTGTTAGCTAAGATGCCACAGAGTATAGATGTGTATCTGGATGGCGGGAAAGAAGTGACGAGCATTCCGGTAACCTGGAACTGCGTTGGAGATTATGATAAAACCAATTATTTTGTCTATGAATTTGATCCGGAATGGGATACAGATCAGTATTCACTTGGAGCCGGTCAGAAAGACAAAATACCATATATCAGTGTGGTGATCTCAGGCATGGGGCGCTATAAGGGTGCCTCTATTTCACAGGATGAGGTAAAAGAAAACCAGAAAAAGGTATATAAGTTTGCCAAAAATAAGCTGAAATTAAATACCGCGGCGGCATGTGGTGTGCTTGCCAATATTGAGAGTGAATCATCCTTTAACCCGACCGCAAGCATCATCGATACCAACGGTAAGATCAGCTATGGTATCTGTCAGTGGAATGCTTCAAGATTTGAGGATTTAAAAAATTATTGCAGCAGCAATGGCTATGATTACACTTCGATTGACGGACAGCTTAAGTTTTTAAAATATGAACTGGAACATTCAGAAAAATATGCATTTTCCAAGATCCAAGATGTAGAAAATACGGCAGACGGAGCTTATACGGCAGGCTATAACTGGGCGCGTTATTTTGAGCGCTGTGCCAGCGTATATTTTGACGGGCGTGCGAAACGTGCAAGGGATGTCTACTGGGCAAAATATGGCAGTGACAGCAGTGATGATCCGGATGACCCGGACGATCCGGTAACAAAAAAATACACCATCACATATGAACTTTATGATGGCGAAAATAACAGTGCCAATCCATCATCCTATAAGGTTACGACCGACACGATCACATTAAAAAATCCTGCCAAAAAGGGTTATACCTTTGAGGGATGGTACAAAGAGAGCAGTTTTAAAACCAAGATCACAACGATTCCAAAAGGTTCGAAAGGCAATCTTACGCTTTATGCAAAATGGAAGGCAAACAAATATACCATCCGTTTCCATGGAAACAAATCGACTAGCGGCAGTGTCAAAGAGATGAAGGATCTCGAATATGATATGGACTATACGCTCAGGAACAATAAATTCAAACGTACGGGGTATAAATTTGTCCGCTGGACCACAAAGGCAGATGGAAGTGGAAAGAAATACGGCAATAAAGAAGAGATTGAGAATCTTTCCGCAAAGAATGGAGCTGTTGTCGACCTGTATGCACAGTGGTCAAGGGAAGATTATAAGATCACTTACAAGGCAGACGGTGGGGAACTTGCTGACGGCACCGAGAAGAAATACAATGTAGATACGAAAACATTCAAATTAAAAACACCGGTCAGATACGGCTATACATTTAAAGGCTGGTATAAAGACAAAAAGTGTACCAAACGTGTGACGCAGGTAAAAAAAGGAACTACGGGAGATCTCACTTTTTATGCAAAGTGGCAGATCAATAAGTACAAGATCAAATATGATGGAAATGGAGCAACCAGTGGTTCTATGAAAGGTGTATCAGTCTGCAAATACGGCAAGACCTACACGCTCACAAAAAATAAATTCAAGCGCACGGGATATGTGTTTGAGGGTTGGAACACAAAGAAAAATGGTAAAGGTGATTTTTACGAAGATGGCGAGGATATCCGGAATATCACAGGCAAAGACGGTAAGACGATCACTTTATATGCGCAGTGGAGCAAAAAGGCATATACCATAAAATATGTGTGTGGCGGTGGAACTGTTTCATCGGAAAACCCGACCAGTTATTATTATGATACGCCTACGTTCCAGCTTGCAGGAGCCGTTAAAGAAGGGTATACCTTTAAAGGATGGTATACGGATTCAGAATATAAAAACAAGATCACAAAGATCAAAAAGGGAACCCGTAAAAATTATAAACTGTATGCAAAATGGCAGATCAATACTTACAATATTGCATTTAATGGAAATGGAGCAACCAGTGGTTCCATGGATACCATCCGATCCTGTAAATACAATTCGGCTTATAAACTTTCTGCAAATACATTCCAGAGGGATGGATATAAGTTTGTCGGCTGGAGCACGAAGCCGGATGGCAGCGATGTTTTTTTTGGAGATGAAGCATCGGTATCGAATCTTTCCGTTACAAATGGGGCAACCGTAACACTGTATGCACAGTGGGAAGCTTTGACAAACTAAAAGTTAAAAGTGGATCGTAACATGGAAAAAAAGATCAAAACAGCAGAGATGAAATTTTACTTGGCACCGATGGAGGGACTTACCGGTTTTGTGTTCCGGAATGCATATCAGAAACATTTTGGAGATATAGATACTTACTTTACACCTTTTATCAATAACAAAAAGATGAATTATAAAGAGATCAAGGATATCCTGCCGGAACATAATGAAGGGATGCATGTGGTTCCACAGATATTGACTAACCGCGCGGAAGATTTTCTTGCGATTGCAAAAGAACTTGGGAACTATGGTTATGAGAGCGTCAACTTAAATCTTGGATGTCCGTCCGGGACGGTCGTTGCAAAACACCGTGGCGCAGGATTTCTTGCAGTGCCGGAGGAACTGGATCAGTTTCTCGAAGAGATTTTTTCCGACTGTCCGCTTAAGATATCCGTAAAAACAAGAATCGGTGTCAATGATGCAGGAGAGTGGGAGAATCTTCTTTCTATTTATGAAAAATATCCGATGGAGGAGCTGATTATCCATCCGCGGATACAAAAGGATTTTTATAACAATACGCCGGATATGGAAGCATTTTTATATGCGGTAGAAAACAGCAGGCATACGTTATGTTACAACGGTGACATCTGCTCCGTACAGGATTACAAAACCTGGGAAGCGCGGATCGAAGAGAAAAATAAAGAACAAGAAATGGCACATGGTACACAGCAGGGAGAGCAGAAGGATTCTGAAAGCCGTGTGTCACATCTTATGCTTGGAAGAGGCATTTTAAAAAATCCGGGGCTGATCGGTGAGATCACCGGACATGCGCCGATCACAAAAGATGAGTTTCATGCATTTCATGATGATGTATTAAAAGGCTATCTGGATGTGATGTCCGGGGAGCGCAACACACTGTTCCGGATGAAAGAACTGTGGTTTTATTTTGCAAAATATTTTACAGAACCCGAAAAATATGTAAAGCAGATCAAAAAGACGCAGCGTGTGGCGGAGTACCGTGTGATCGTTGATAATCTGTTCCGCGAGCAGGAATGGTTAATAAACTGTAAATAAAGTGCTTGCAAAGAACTCTTTCCCATGGTAAAGTGGTACATATCTAAAGTTTTGGGAAAGGAACGGGTACAAATGTTAAAAGCGATTGATGATTTTGTCTGGGGTGTTCCGCTGATCGTGTTGATCCTGGCAGTTGGTATCTTTCTTACGATCCGGCTGCGCGGACTTCAGATCACGAAGTTGCCGCTTGCCATAAGACACATGGTGGCAAATGAAAAAGATGGAGAGCACGGGGAAGTTTCCAGTTTTGGTGCACTTTGCACGGCACTGTCGGCAACGATCGGAACAGGTAATATTGTCGGTGTGGCAACCGCGCTTGTCGCCGGAGGACCGGGGGCGCTGTTCTGGATGTGGGTTGCAGCACTGCTTGGAACCGCAACAAAATATTCCGAGTGTCTGCTCGCAATTAAATACCGCGTTGTTGCAAAGGACGGGCATATCGTCGGAGGACCGTTTTATTATATCGAAAATGGAATGGGCGAAAAGTGGAAATGGCTTGCAAAGATCTTTGCATTTTTCGGTGTCGGTGTAGGTCTTCTTGGAATCGGAACTTTTACGCAGATCAACGGAATCACAAGTGCCGTGAATAATTTCTTTGATCCCCAGAATACATGGACCGTGGAATTATTCGGAAGAACCTATTCCTGGACGGTCGTGATCGCAGGTATCATTCTGACACTTTGTGTGGCACTGGTTATCATTGGCGGTATCAAACGTATCTCTACGGTGGCACAGGTCGTGGTACCTTTTATGGCATTGATCTATGTCGTTGTGGTATTGATCATACTCTTTACCCATCTTAGCGCAATTCCGGGAGCAATCGTAGAGATCGTGCAGAGTGCATTTGGACTGCGTGCGGCTGCAGGTGGAACCCTTGGATCGATCCTGATCGCCATGCAGATGGGAATTGCCCGCGGAATCTTTTCCAATGAGGCAGGACTTGGCAGTGCGCCGATCGCGGCGGCAGCGGCAAAGACGAATGAGCCGGTGGCACAGGGACTGGTATCCATGATGGGAACGATCATTGACACGGTGATCATCTGTACGATGACCGGACTTTCCATCGTGATCACGGGAGCCTGGGATATGGGATTAGAAGGTGTCTCCGTAACCACGAAGGCATTTCAGATGGGACTGCCGTTCCCGGAGCAGGTGGCATCCTTTGTGCTGATGTTATGTCTCGTGTTCTTCGCATTTACGACGATCCTTGGCTGGAACTATTACAGTGAAAAGTGTCTGGAATATCTGGTCGGTGACAGGAAGGCTGTCTTGAAGGGATATCGCTGGCTGTATATCCTTGCAGTGTTTATCGGACCATTTATGACGGTGTCTGCAGTATGGACGATCGCGGATATCTTCAACGGACTGATGGCATTGCCGAACCTTGTTGCCCTCGTTGCTCTGAGTGGAGTGGTAGTGGCAGAGACGAAGAAATACTTTGAAAAACAGAAATATTAGTGAAAAATAAAAAATGGCGGAGGCAGAGTGCTTCCGCTGTTTTTTTGTCCCCGAATTTTTATACAGGAAGGTATTTTATAAATGAAAGTTTTGCTTTGTGGAGTATTCTGCGTCTTTTAATTTTAGAAAAATGTATAATATTTTAGAATAATCTATACAAAACGAAAAATAAGGAGTATACTGTGCATAAGAAAGAAATCGTGCGAATGTCATCAGAGGGGAGGCTGTTGCATGTCAGATGAAAAATCTTTAAAGTACAATGAACCGTGGATCTTACAGAGGGCGGATCCATATGTTTACCGGCATACGGATGGCTCGTATTATTTTACGGCGTCGGTTCCGGCGTATGACGGGATCGTTTTGAGACGTGCCGGATCACTGGCGGAACTTTCAGAGGCGGAGGAGGTCATGATCTGGAAGAAGCATGAGTCCGGTCCGATGAGTTATCATATCTGGGCGCCGGAGATCCACTATCTGTTCGGAAAGTGGTATATTTATTTTGCGGGAGGAGAAAAAGAAGATATCTGGAAGATCCGTCCGTATGTGTTAGAGTGCAGCGGGGACGATCCGCTGACGGATGAGTGGGTAGAACTTGGAAAGATGAAACGCGCAGCGGAGGATGAGTTTTCTTTTGAGGCATTTTCGCTGGATGCAACGGTCTTTGAAAATAAGGGTGAATATTATTATGTCTGGGCAGAAAAAGTCGGAGTCGGCAAAATGATCTCGAATCTGTATATCGCAAAGATGGAATCCGGCAACCAGTTAAAAACGGTGCAGGTACTTCTTACCACACCGGATTATGACTGGGAGAGGAAAGGGTTCTGGGTCAACGAGGGTCCTGCCGTGATCCATCATGATGGAAAACTGTTCTTAACTTACTCGGCGAG
>SAMEA104315434__coassemble_1320_pt1 | contig 10264 bp, 10 predicted proteins | sample SAMEA104315434__metabat2_low_PE_001 | metagenome-assembled genome bin SAMEA104315434 (sample SAMEA104315434) | gut metagenome | biome: Monkey gut; feature: monkey-associated habitat; material: faeces | place: China | collected 2013 | reverse complement strand
TGGAAGAATTATTCTTTTTGTCTGTCAAGGAAAAGGAATTGGTCGAACGTATGGATAATCTGGCAGAAGGGAAGGTGGACCAATGATACAGGTAAATCATCTGGAAAAGTCTTTTGAGGGATTTCATGCATTGAAAGGCGTGGATATGCATGTGGAAAAAGGTGCGATCTATGGACTGGTCGGACCGAACGGAGCAGGAAAATCGACACTGATCCGCCATATTACAGGGGTATACAAACCGGACGCGGGAGAAGTTCTCGTTGCAGGAGAGCCGGTGTATGAGAATAAAAAAGTGAAAGCAAAATTTTCTTATATCCCGGATGAGATCTTTTATTTCATGCAAGCAGATACGATGGAAATGAAGCGTTTTTATCAGGGAATCTACCCTGCATTTGATGAAAAGCTTTTTTACCGCCTGCAGGAGTTTTTTCCAAATATCGATGTAAAGCGGAGCATCCGCCGTCTGTCAAAAGGCATGCAGAAACAGGTCGCCTTCTGGCTTGCAATCTGTGCAAAGCCGGAGCTGATGATCTTAGATGAGCCGGTGGACGGGCTTGATCCGGTCATGCGCAGGCAGATCTGGAGCATCATCATGTCGGAAGTTGCAGAAAATCAGATGACAGTTCTGGTATCATCCCATAATTTAAGAGAGTTGGAGGATGTCTGCGACCATGTCGGCATCATGCATCAGGGAAAGATCATGATCGAGCGTTCTTTAAGTGATCTGCAGGGCAGCGTGTCAAAAATCCAGGTTGCCTGTCAGAGCGGTGTGCCGAAGCTGCCGGAACAGTTTGAAGTTCTTCATATGGCAAATACGGGACGTGTATACACGCTGATCGTAAAAGGAGATCCGGAAGATGCAAAAAGGGCATTGGCAGAGACAAATCCGATGATCGTGGATGTACTTCCGCTGACGTTAGAAGAAATCTTTATCTATGAAATGGGAGGTGCTGATTATGAAGTCAAAGACATCCTCTTTTAATGCGACGATCTTTAAAAAGAATCTCACCCACTATTGGCCGATCTGGATCTTATATCTCTGCTATCTGGTCATGATAGTGCCGATCGGTATCTGGCTTTATGCAAATAATGAAAGCAGTTATATTGCAAATGTACCGCTTACACAGAAACAGTATTATGTGGTCGGATCAGTACTGTCGGGGGCAGGATCAGTGCTGCCGGTGTTTATTGCGGCAGCAGCGGCGGCACTCGCGGTATTTTCCTATTTATATAATCCACGGAATGCCAACATGATCCATTCCCTGCCATTAGACCGGCGGGAACTCTATATCACGAATTATGTATCCGGGTTTGTCTTTCTGTTTGTCCCGGAAGTGATCGCCTTTATCGCAGGTGTGCTCGTCTGTCTTGCAAATCAGGTTACCTGTATCCAGTATATTTTTTACTGGTTTATAGATATTGTGGGTGTTTCATTTTTTGCATATACCCTTGCCGTATTTGTGGCTATGCTGACCGGAAATATTTTTGCCATGCCGTTTTATTATCTGGCGGTCAATTACTTATGGATCGGCTGCAGGAAGATGGTGCAGAACATCTCAAGTCTGATCTGTTACGGGGTGTCGGATACATGGAATTCAAATCAGACCAGTATCTTATCGCCGCTTGATTATCTGACACGGAAGCTTGTCATGGAAGTAAAATATGATAAAGATTATGTACAGGCGATCGGAGTTACGATCAGTGGTGGCAGAGTAGTTGCAGTCTATGCGGTGGCAGCAGTTGTGATCACGGTTTTTGCATACCTTTTATATAAAAACCATAAGATCGAAACAGCGGGGGACGTGGTCTGCATTGCAGCTTTAAAACCGGTATTCCGCTGGCTGTCCGGTATCTGCGGCGGCGGACTGATCGCACTTACCGTGTCGGCGCTGCTGCTTGAATATGTTAAAATAAATGAGTTTATCTGCCTTGTGATCCTGATGCTTCTTTTTGGCAGTATCTGTTTTTTTGCGGCGGAAATGGTCCTGCAGAAGAATTTCCGGGTACTGTGCAAAAAAAGAATTTTGGAGTGGGCGGGATTTGCGGCGGTCGTGCTGATATTACTGACCTGTTTCCGCGTGGATGTCTTTGGCATTGAACGCAAGATCCCGGATGCATCTGAGATAGAAGCTGCATTTGTGAATATGGATTATCCGGTCTGTGTTTCAACAGAGCAGATCCCGGATGTGCTGAAATTACAGAAACAGTGCATTGACAGCAAAGATGAATATTTATCTGTCTATAAAAAAGGCAAAAATTATTATTATACATCGTTCCGGTATTATATGAAGGATGGCTCTATGTTTGAGCGTAGATATCCGGTTTCCGTTACGGAGGAGGCATTAAAAGACGAAAATTCGGTCGCATTTAAACTGACTGCCCTGGAGAAAGATCCGGATAATATGATGAAACAGGTTCTTGGAAGCGGGTATAAAGAGAATGATTATTACTCGGGATATTTAACTGTCTATAAGGAAGATGGCGAGTCGGATGTATATACGTTTTCCAGACAGGAAAGCGGCACTCTGCGCGACGCTGTTGAACAGGATGTGAAAGAGGGCAATTTTGATTATTACCAGCTCCCGGCGGTTTATAAGGATGGACAGGACGAGATGTATACGAATTCATTTTCGCTTTCCTATTATGGAAAAGGAAATGACTACCAGACCTGGGATTACTATTATAACTACTATGATTACCGGAATGCGCGAAATGATAATGTTGCGGTTGGCGATGCATCCGGCAACAGTTATATCCAGTTTGGTCCAAAGTGTGAAAACACGATAAAAGCATTGGAAAAGATGGGCGTGATCAGTGATACCTGGCATCTGTATAACTATGACGAGCTCGATAAAATCCAGAAAAAGACAGGTGTGACGGAATAAATAAAAAACTCATGAAATGTTTTGAAAAAGCCCGGAATGGAAAATATCTTTACAAGAACCACAGGATATTGTAAAATCAAAATAATGTTCAGAGCGTGGTATCAGCCGCTCATGAAGTGAATGAGATTTGAGAATAAAAGGAGTACAGGAAATTATGAGTAAACCCGTAGTGGCGATCGTGGGTCGTCCGAATGTTGGAAAATCGACGTTGTTTAATGTGCTTGCAGGCGAGCGGATTTCCATCGTAAAGGATACGCCGGGCGTGACCAGAGACAGAATCTATGCGGATGTGACCTGGCTGGATTATCATTTTACCATGATCGATACCGGTGGTATTGAACCGGACAGTAAAGATATTATTTTATCCCAGATGCGTGAGCAGGCGGAGATCGCGATCGCAACTGCGGATGTGATCATCTTTTTGACAGATGTGAGACAGGGACTGCAGGATTCGGATTCTAAGGTGGCAGATATGCTGCGCCGTTCCGGAAAGCCGGTTGTTTTAGTTGTCAACAAAGTGGACAGTTTTGAAAAATTTATGCCGGATGTGTATGAGTTTTATAATCTGGGTATCGGGGATCCGTATCCGATTTCAGCATCCTCCATGTTAGGTCTTGGAGATATGCTTGATGAGGTGGTAAAGAATTTCCCGGAATACAACAAAGACGAGGCGGAAGATGAGAGACCGAAAGTTGCGATCATCGGAAAGCCAAACGTTGGAAAGTCATCCCTGATCAATAAACTTGCACAGGAGGACCGCGTGATCGTGTCTGACATTGCAGGTACGACCCGTGATGCGATCGATACGGATATCCGCTACAACGGAAAAGAATATGTGTTTATCGACACGGCAGGACTCCGCCGTAAGAATAAGATCAAGGAAGAGATCGAGCGTTACAGCATCATCCGTGCCGTGACGGCAGTGGAGCGCGCCGATGTGTGTATCATTGTGATCGATGCGACTGAGGGTGTGACCGAGCAGGACGCGAAGATCGCAGGAATTGCTCATGAGCGCGGAAAAGGTATCATCATCGCGGTCAATAAATGGGATGCCATTGAAAAAGACGATAAGACGATCTACCGCCATACGGAGAAGATCCGTCAGATCTTAAGCTTTATGCCATATGCGGAAATTTTGTTTATCTCTGCAAAATCAGGACAGCGTTTAAACAAACTGTTTGACATGATCGATCTTGTTATTGAAAATAACAGCATGCGTGTTGCAACGGGTGTCTTAAATGAGATCGTTGCGGAGGCAGTGGCAATGCAGCAGCCGCCTTCAGACAAAGGAAAACGTTTAAAGATCTACTATACCACACAGGTTGCAGTAAAACCGCCGACGTTCGTTATTTTTGTCAACGACAAGGAACTGATGCACTTTTCATATACACGTTATCTGGAAAACCGTATCCGTGATACGTTTGGATTCCGTGGAACTGCGTTAAAATTCATCATTCGTGAGAGGAAGGAAGAACAATAATGCTTGGGGCAAGAATCATAGCAGTGGCAGTGGGGTATTGTTTTGGATTATTCCAGACAGGATATATTTATGGAGAAAAGCACGGCGTGGATATCCGGACACAGGGCAGCGGCAATGCCGGAACGACAAATACGCTGCGCGTGTTAGGCTGGAAGGCAGGTCTTATCACTTTTTTGGGGGATCTGTTCAAGGCTATTTTTGCAGTGCTTCTGATCCGTTTCATTTTTATTGGAAAATATCCGGATGCGATCAAGATCTTAGAACTTTATGCGGGATTCGGAGCTGTTTTGGGACACAACTTCCCATTTTATCTGAAATTTAAGGGCGGAAAGGGAATCGCGTGTACATCGGGCATGATCCTTGCGGTGTGTCCGCTTGCGGCGCCGATCTGCCTGATCCTGTTTATCGGATCGATCGCGATCACAAGATATGTATCGTTAGGTTCTATTCTGGTTGTAACAAGCTATCTGATCCAGGTGCTGATCTTCGGACATATGGGATATCTTCATGTGGATGCAGCATATCTGCTGGAATTTTACATTATCAGTGCATGCTTCACAGCGATGGCATTGTGGAGACACAAAGCAAATATTAAGCGTCTGCTTACCGGAACGGAAAACAAATTTGGAATGAAAAAGAATTAGGAGGAATGACAGCATGGCAAAGACAGCGGTTATCGGTGCAGGAAGCTGGGGTACGGCACTTTCTCTGGTATTACATACAAACGGCAACGATGTGACGGTCTGGTCGATCGTGGAGCAGGAGATCCAGATGCTCCGTGAGAAACACGAGCATATAGATAAACTTCCGGGAGTAAAATTACCGGAGGGGATTACATTTACCACAGATTTAAAAGAGGCGATCGAGGGAAAAGATTATCTGATCCTTGCAGTGCCGTCTGTTTTTACGAGAAGCACGGCAAAATCCATGGCACCTTTCGTAAAGAAAGGACAGGTGATCGTGTGCGTGGCAAAAGGGATCGAGGAAGAGACGCTGATGACACTTTCTGATATCGTGGAGCAGGAGATCCCGGCTGCGGATGTGGCAGTGATGTGCGGACCGAGCCACGCGGAGGAAGTCGGGATCGGACTCCCGACCACAGTCGTTGCGGGCGCAAGAAAGAAGTCCGTGGCTGAGGGTGTGCAGGATATCTTTATGAATGAAGTATTTCGTGTTTACACAAGTCCGGATGTACTTGGAATGGAACTTGGCGGATCCTTAAAAAATGTGATCGCACTTGCAGCAGGTATGGCAGACGGTCTTGGATACGGAGATAATACCAAGGCGGCACTGATCACACGAGGTATCTCTGAGATCAGCAGACTTGCGATCAAGATGGGAGCAAATGCAGAGACGTTAAACGGTCTGACCGGTATCGGTGATCTGATCGTAACCTGTGAGAGCAAGCATTCCAGAAACCGTAAAGCCGGTATGCTGATGGGACAGGGATACACGATGAAGCAGGCGATGGATGAGGTAAAAATGGTCGTTGAGGGCGTTTACTCCGCAAAAGCAGCGATCGCGCTTGCGAGAAAATACGAAGTGAACATGCCGATCATCGAGGAGATCAATCACGTTCTGTTTGATGATAAACCGGCAAAAGACGCAGTGCGCGAGCTGATGCTGCGCGACCGCAGAGAAGAGCACAGCAGTTTAGAGTGGGCAGAATAGACAGGAGTAAAAATGGAACAGCAGACGATCAGAATTAAATATCATTCAAACGAAATAGAAAAACTTACCTATATTGATGGAAAGAGCGACTGGATCGATCTTCGGTCAGCAGAACACGTTGTTTTAAAAAAGGGCGAATTTAAATTGATCAAACTTGGCGTGTCCATGCAGCTCCCGGCAGGATATGAGGCAGTCATCGTTCCGAGAAGTTCTACCTACAAGAATTTTGGAATCATTCAGACAAATCATATGGGCGTTGTAGATGAAAGCTACTGCGGAGATGACGATGTGTGGATGATGCCGGCACTTGCGATGCGTGACACGGAGATCAATGTCAATGACCGCATCTGTCAGTTCCGTATCCAGAAACATCAGCCGGTCATCCGTTTTGAGGAGACAGATTCCCTTGGCAATGAAAACCGCGGTGGTATCGGAAGCACCGGGAGAGCGTAGAAAACAGGAATTTTAAGACAGTGACAGTCACAGTGTCAGGATGAGTTGTTATGATATATATATTTAGTGCCTTGTACCATGAGGCAGAACCATTGATTCGTGAATATGGATTGAAGAAAAAGACAGATGAAACTTGTTTTCCTGTCTTTTTTTCTGAGAAAGAAAATATTCTGCTTACGGTAACGGGATGCGGGATGAACGCAGCGACGGCAGCCGTGGCGAGAATCTGTACGAAGAGGACTCCGCAGCCGGAGGATTTTCTGGTCAATATTGGGACATGTGCAAAAATTTCCGCATTGAAAAGATCAGATGAGACTTGCAGGAACATTTCAGAAAAAGAAACCACAGACGGAATTTGCAGAAATATTTCAGAAAAAGAAACCGCAGATGCAGCCGGCGTGCATTCTTCTGACAAAAGGAAAACAGTACAGGAACAGTCAGTAAAGGCAGGAGAAGTGTATCTGTGCCAAAAGATCACGGAACATGTGACAGGGCGCATATTTTACCCGGATATTTTATACAGACATCCATTTGTGGAAGCGGAAATTGTGACAGGTGCAATGCCTTATTGTGCGGAAAACAGAACGGAATTAATGAAAAAATACGAAACTGCCATAAAAAACAGTGCAGCAGAGGTTTTCCTTTATGATATGGAAGCATCTTCTATATATCAGGCAGGAACATATTTTTTCAGCCCGCATCAGATGTCATTTTTAAAAGTTGTGACAGACGAGGGCAATGTGCAGAATCTGTCAGCAGAAATGCTGAAACAGAGCATTGCGGGTGCGGTTCCTGAAATCAGGAGTTACCTGGATGAGCTGATGAAGATCGATGAGATAAAAAAGCGGCAGAATCGGAAAGAGTTAGAAGAAGTATCGGAGTTTGCACAGAAGTTAAGCGCAGATATGCACTGCTCGGCGGTAATGCGCGCTTCTGTGATGCAGCAGTTGAAATATGCAGCCCTTGCGGGAATCGACTATCAGGGAATCATAGAAGAAATGTATCAGGAGGGGAAGCTGCCCTGTAAGGACAAAAGAGAGGGGAAACGCTGTTTTGAAGAGCTTGGACGAAAATTATTATAATCCGTTTTTTTCTCATATTTATGTAGAAGAAGAAATAGCAGAACATCCGCGGGTAAAGCAAATCTTAGCGCGTTTTATGGATGCAGAGATCGTGTATATCAGACATTATAAAGATGTATTCTGCAGACGCAGGCAGGACTATGAAGAACAGCACCATGCGCAGAACCTGATCCTTGCAAAAAAGACGGGCAGTCTGATCTATCAGGGGGCACCGGTGTGCCAGAGTTTTGGAAATACTTATTTTTATTATACATCCTGTATGATGAACTGCATCTATGACTGTGAATACTGCTATTTAAAAGGAATGTACCCCTCCGCGAATATCGTAATTTTTGTAAATATCGAAGATATCTTTGAAGAACTTCACCGGATGCTGTCAGAACATCCGGTTTATCTGTGTGTGTCCTACGATACCGATCTGCTTGCGTTTGAGTCTATGACCGGGTATGTCAGGGAGTGGGAGCATTTTGTCCTGGAAGAAAATAAAACATCACCCTATCCTCTTAAGATCGAGATCCGTACAAAGTCGGCGAATGTGAAGCTTTTTGACGATCTGATACCCGATAAAAATATAATCTATGCGTTTACACTTTCGCCGCAGCATATCACAAAACAGTATGAGCATAATACGCCATCGCTTTTGCAGCGTGTCCGCTGTGTGGCAGATGCGGTAAAAAAAGGATTTCCGGTGCGGCTGTGTTTTGATCCGATGATCTACTGCCCGGACTGGGAAAAAGAGTATCGCGAAATGTTAGAACTTGTCACAAAGGAAGTCCCGATGGATCAGATCTTTGATGTCAGTGTCGGCTCTTTCCGTGTCTCGCAGGATTATTTAAAGAAAATGAGAAAAAACGAACCGTATTCTGCAGTGGTTCAGTTCCCGTTTCAGAATGACGGCGGGGTATATCATTATGGAAAAGAGCTGACAGAACAGATGGAGCGTTTTCTGATCGGGCAGCTTTTAGAATATGTGCCAGAAGAGAAGATTTTCCGGTGGGAGTCATGAGATTTTTATGAAAGGTTGTTATTCAATGTTTCTGCTTATATAATATAAAACAGAGCATTATAGTTAATCGGGGAAAGAATGGATTTTATGTCAGAAGAAATTTTGTATAAAAAAACAGGGATAAAACAAAAAGTAATACAGGAAATCATACAGTTAGCAGAGGAAAATCAAGTTCAAAAGGTTATTTTGTTTGGTTCCAGAGCAAGGGGAGATTACAAAGAACGCAGCGATATTGATTTAGCTTTTTCCGGGGGACGGGGAAGTCACTTTATTTTAGATGTAGACGAGGAAACATCTACACTGCTTGAATTTGACATTATTAATATGGATAAACCGGTAAGAAAAGAGTTGTTAGAGTCCATTGAGCGAGAGGGAGTTGTGTTATATGAAAAAGTATGAAAATTTTAAGTCTGCATTAAAAAATTTGAAAGATATTTATAATTATCAGGAGCCTTATGGAAATGTGGAAATAGCTGGAATGGTTGGGCTGTATGAAATATGTTTTGAGCAGGCATGGAAAGCGATGAAAGAAATTCTGGAGAATTTTGGATATGCAGAGAGTGCAACCGGTTCACCGAGAACAATACTCAAAACTGCTTATAGAGCGGGAATGATAGAAGATGAGGAAGTATGGCTTGATGCACTTACTTCAAGAAATAATGTTGCGCACGCATATAATGAAGCGATTGCAATGGATATCATTAATCAGACAAAAAATGTATATTATGATATGTTTATCCGGTTGTCACAGACGATTGAGAAAAATTGGATGTGATAAATGAGGGGAACAGCTATGACACAGAAAAATACAGCCATCGTAACAGGTGCCTCCTCCGGGATCGGGCGCGCCATCAGTGAAAAATTAGCTGCACTTGGATATGAAGTGTTTGGGATCGGGCGCAGATTTGATGCGGAAGAGGAGAGAGACATTGCCGGAGTACTTCAGTGTGAAAATGATTTGAAAAATGGCATATTTCATCCAATCATCTGTGACCTCACCGATACGGATAAACTGTGTGCCATCGTAAAACAGATCGCATCGGAGCACACGGTAAAAGTCCTTGTCAATAATGCCGGTGCAGCTTACTATGGGCTGCATGAAGAACTGAACCCGAAAAAAATACAGGAAATGGTCCGCGTGAACTTAGAAGCACCGTTGATCTTAACCCAGCAGCTACTTCGCACGCTGAAGAAAAACAGCGGTTATATCATCAATATCTCATCCGTCACGGCAAAACAGCCAAGTCCGCACGGCTGTGCCTACGCTGCAACCAAGGCGGGACTTGCGTCGTTTTCGTCGAGTTTATTCGAGGAGGCGAGAAAATACGGTGTCAAAGTGACAGCGGTCTACCCGGATATGACGGAGACGAACCTGTACCGGAATGCGGATTTTACGGTGGGGGAAGAAAAAGAATCCTATCTGACTCCGGAAGAAGTGGCGGAAGCGGTGGAATATGTGCTGACACAGCGTGACGGCATCGTGATCCCGGAACTGGTATTAAGACCGCAGCTTCACCGGATCCGCAAAAAGAAATGACTTTATAGGATCATAAAATAAACTTTTTATAAAAAAGAAGAACGTCTGTGTTCGTCAATCTGTACAGTTTTTGATGGAAAAGCCGTCAGTTTGACGAAAAGGTGGAAAAGATGCACAGAGCACTGTGACATCCTACAAGAAAAAACAAAA
>SAMEA104315434__coassemble_1295_pt1 | contig 10402 bp, 10 predicted proteins | sample SAMEA104315434__metabat2_low_PE_001 | metagenome-assembled genome bin SAMEA104315434 (sample SAMEA104315434) | gut metagenome | biome: Monkey gut; feature: monkey-associated habitat; material: faeces | place: China | collected 2013 | reverse complement strand
ATTTTTAAGACAGTACAATGAGTACAAAGAAGCAAAAGGAATTTAATGAGTGAGAAAACAAATATTTATGAAATAGCACAGGAACTTGGAATTTCTGCAACAACTGTATCAAGGGCAATTTCCGGAAAAGGAAGGCTGTCAGAGGCAACCAGACAGAAAGTATTAGAGTATATTGCAAGGGAAAATATCGATCCGTGTGTCAGAACACGCAAATATACGGACAAGAAGACAGGCAATATACTAGTGACGATTCCTGGAGAAAAGGATTATGCACTGCTTCCGTATTTTATGGAGATACTTTCAAGCGTGTATGATTATTGTGTCATCCGTGGTTATCAGGTGATGATGGCAAAAACAGCGGCAAACGATATCGATGCGTTAAAGACGATCGTTACAAAACATAAGGTGGATGGTGTGGTGTTGACCCGCACCATCACCGACGCTCTTGATATCAAATTTTTAAAAGAGCGCGGTGTGCCGTTTGTTGCCATAGGAAGCTATGATGATAAAACAGTTTCACAGGTGGATGTCGACCAGATGTCCGGCTGCCGGGATCTTACGTCGATACTGCTTCGCATGGGAATACGGAAAATAGCGCTGTTTTGCGCAGACCGGACGCATGTGGTAACAAAAAGCAGATTAAAAGGATTTTTGCAGGCATACGAGGATAATGATCTTGATTTTGAACCGCAGATGATATTTGATGGTGCAGGAGAGGGGTTTAAGGCTGAGCAGCTGACGGAAGAAATGCTGAAAAAAGGCGTGGAGTGTATTCTGTGCATGGATGATAATATTTGTATCAATGTATTAAATACACTGCGGAAGAACGGGGTCCGTGTGCCGCAGGATATCAGGATTGCATCTTTTTATAACAGTCAGGTGCTAAATGAATATTATCCGCCGATCAGCTGCGTGGATTTCGATATCAAGGAACTGGGAACGATGGCGGCGAGAGTTCTTTTAGAGACATTAGACGGCGAGGAAAAAGCGGGTAAGATCACGATGGGGTATAACGTGATACTCAAAGAATCGACAAAGTAGAAAATAGGGGAATCATGGAGTGTGATGTCCTACAGAAAAAATCGACAGAACAGGCAAAAGAAAATTAGGCAGAAGCAAACAGGCAGAAAGGAATGGGGAGTAAAATTATGGCAGGCATGGGTTTTCGCGCAAAGGAGCTGATACATGGGGCGGATTATAATCCGGATCAGTGGTTAGATACACCAGAGATCATAGACGAGGATATCCGGCTGATGGAGCTTGCCGGGCTGAACAGTGTAACAGTGGGGGTGTTTTCATGGAAAAATTTAGAGCCGGAGGAAGGCGTTTATACGTTTGAATGGCTCGATGAGATCATGGACCGCATGGCGCAGGAAGGGAAAAAAGTGATTCTTGCCGCACCGTCCGGTGCCAGACCGGCATGGATGGATAAAAATCATCCGGAAGTCTTAAGGGTATCTTCCGAGCGTGTCAGAAATCTGCATGGAGAGCGCCATAATCACTGTTATACATCGCCATATTATAGGAAAAAAACGGTTGAGATAAACACGATGCTTGCCAGACGGTATGGCAGCCACCCGGCACTTTATATGTGGCATGTCGGAAACGAATATGGAGGAGAGTGTCACTGTGAACTCTGTCAGGAGGCTTTCCGGGAATGGCTGCGGAAGAAATACCACAATGACATTGGGGAACTAAATAAGCAGTGGTGGACCGGTTTCTGGAGTCATGGATTTTCTGATTTTTCTGAGATAGAATCTCCTTCGGAGCGTGGGGAACATTCGCTGCATGGATTAAACCTTGACTGGAAACGTTTTGTGACGGATCAGACGGTCGGTTTCTTTCAGAATGAGAGTGCACCGTTTCGAGAACTGACACCAGAGATTCCAGTTACGACCAACCTGATGGGAATGTACAAAGGCTTTAACCCATGGAAAATGGCACCGTTTATGGATCTGATCTCATGGGATACATATCCGGAATGGGGGCGTGAAAAAGGAAATGAGGCAGATATTGCGCTTGAGACAGCATTTTCCCATGACCTGTTCCGCAGCCTCAAAAAGCAGCCTTATTTTGTTATGGAAAATACGCCGAGTGTTGTAAACTGGCGTGAAGTAAATAAATTAAAAAAACCGGGGGTACACGAATTATCGGCGGTCTTAGCACTTGCGCATGGGGCGGACAGTATCCAGTACTTTCAGTGGAGAAAGAGCAGAGGGGCATCGGAAAAACTGCACGGTGCAGTGGTAGACCATTATGGAAAAGAAGATACCAGAGTTTTTGGGGAGGTAAGCCAGTGTGGAAAACTTTTAGAAAAGCTGGCACCCATTGCGGGAAGTGACGTGAAAGCACAGGCAGCACTGCTCTATGACTGGGAGAATTTCTGGGCAATCGAACATCTGCAGGGATGGAGGCAGCCAAGACTTTATGATGAGACAGCCTTACAGCATTACCGTGCCCTGCGGAAACTGGGATTGAATGTGGATATCGTCGATGAGGAATGTGACCTTTGTGGATATCGCATTGTTGCAGCTCCGCTGCTTTATCTGCTGCGTGCGGGGGTGGCAGAACGCTTGAAGCAGTTTGTGGCAGATGGAGGAACACTTATTTTGACCTACGGAAGCGGCGAGGTCAATGAAAATGATCTCTGTTTTCTTGGTGGATTTCCAGGCGATGGTCTGATGGAGGTCGCAGGTGTGTGGGCAGAGGAGATGGATACACTCTACGATCATGAGTATAACTCTGTATGTACGCATGGCACTGACAAACATTATCAGGTGGACAGTTATTGTGAACTAATTCATCCGCTTGAGGGCACGGAAGTGCTGGCAGAGTATGCGGATGACTTTTATGCCGGGATGGCGGTAGCTACAAAGCATGTCTACGGGAAAGGCTGTTGTTATTATCTGGCGGCACGTTTTGAGCAGGCATATTTAAATGAATTGTACCGGGATATTTTAGAAGAAAAAGGAATGGCAGGGTTTTTCAGAGACGCGGTATCTGGTATAGATGTGTCCGTCCGGTCGAACGGGACAGAAGATTATTTATTCCTGTTAAACTTTTCCGGGAAAGAGGCATGTGTGACGTTCGAAGAAGCTGCTGGTGACTCAGATTTATGTGCCAGTACAGATTTTTTCACCGGCGAGCCGGTGCAGGGAAGAATATCCCTGCCAGAGAACGGATACCGGATTTTCGTTATGCGTAATGATAAACAGAACGTTTGCGGCGCTGATAAAAAATAGATAAAAACAGCGTCACAAACTCTGCCACCGGGATCGCGAGCCATACGCCGGTCACGCCTAAAATGGCTGGCAGTGTGAGGAGTGACAGCAGGATAAAAACAAAGGTCCTTGTAAAGGATATGACCGCTGAGGTTTTTCCATCTGAGAGTGCCGTAAAGAGAGCGGATGAAAAAATGTTATAACCGCTGAACAAAAAGGTCAGACAGAATACCGAAAAACCGCCCACGGCAAGGTCATAAGTTGCTGTTTTTCCGCCGACAAACAAGAGCACGATTGGCTCGGAGAGCAGGTTACAGCAAATAGTAATTATAATAGAAGAAACGATCACGAAGCGTCTGCAGATTTTGCAGACGCTTTTCAGTTCGTCTGTATTTTTGGCGCCGTAATTGTAGCTGATCACGGGTGCAACGCCCATGGAAAAGCCAAGAAAAAGTGCGTTAAATAAAAATTCAGAGTAAAGCAGTATCGTGATCGCAGCGACACCGCTCTCTCCGGCAAGGCGCAGCATGATCTTATTGAATGCATAAGTGATCACTGCGTTTGCAATGTTCGTCACCATCTCGGATGCACCGTTGAAACTTGCGGCGGAAAGGACACTTCCATGAAAATGGAATTTTGTAAAATAAAGGTCTCCTTTGACAAAAAAGAAGTAGAAGAGTCCAACGACCGCCGGGATGAGCTGACCAATGCCGGTCGCTAAGGCGGCTCCCTCAATGCCAAAACCGAGAGGAGATAAAAATACATAGTCTAACACGGCGTTTGCGATACCGGCACTGATGACTAACGTCATGCCAATGTGCGGCTTTCCTGCCGTTACAAAAAACGTCTGGAACAGACTCTGCAGCATGCACGCCGGGGCAAATAAAACGACGGTAAAAAGATATGCCTTGCAGTTTGCAAGAAGCGAATCATTTGCACCGAGAGCGCGGCAGACCGGCTCTAAAAATAAAAGCGTTAATATCAGGATGATCACACTCGCAACAACACCGGTAAACACGAGCATGGAAAAGTTTTCTTTTGCTTCATCGTTTTTCCCTTCGCCCATTTTCTTTGCGACGACGGCGCTTCCTCCGGTTGCGAGCATGACGCCGATGGCGAGCACGATATTGATGACCGGATAGACGATATTGACTGCGGACAGCGCATTATCTCCAAGAAAGCGCGAAATAAAAATACCGTCCGTGATTGTATAACAGGACATGAGTACCATCATGACCATGGATGGTAATGCGAATTTTAATAAAGTGACAGGTGTGAATTTCTGACCAATGGACTGTGCCATAATGGGTTCCTCCTTTGAAATATTTTTAAATGTTGTGTCAGCGCAGATGGAAATTGCGGTTTTGAGACACAAATGCTATCATAAACTATATTGTTACCATATAGTCAAGAATTTTTTTGAAATGTATAAGATATATGATATCTGGGGCAAACAGAAGGAGGTAAAAATGGACAAAAGCCAATATCTGACCACAGGCGAGCTTGCAAAGCTTATGCATGTCACCAAAAACACCTTATTTCATTATGACAAGATCGGCTTATTTTCGCCGGAGATCGTGCTGGACAACGAGTACCGTTATTACTCGATCCATCAGATCGAGGTGCTCGAAGCGATCATCATGCTAAAAGAACTTGGCATGTCTTTAAAAGAGATCCAGACCTTTTTGAGTGACCGGACGCCGGAAAAATTATTGGAACTGTTTGAAAAAGAAGAACAGATCCTGACAGAAAAGATCCGGCTGTTAAAGGACCGCAGGCAGTGGATGGAAGAAAAAAGCAGAAAAGTCAGGGCATATTTAGAGAAAGAAAAAGATGAAATATTTGTCTGTGAAAAGCCGGGCAGATATTATCTGATGGACGCGGGGTTAGACGGCTCGGAATCTGAATTTGCGGAGCGCACGGCAGAATTGATCAATTTTTATGAGAACCACAGTAAAAGCATCTGCTATGAGATCGGTTACATCCAGTATGCAAAAGATGTCAGACAGCAGATCTACGCGAATTACAGCAACGTGATATTGCTGCCGAAGCACAAACCGGGCGGCATGTCCTGTCATTTTATGCCGGAGGGGAAATACCTGACAACTTATTTTAAAGGACACTGGAGAAGCATCGGGGAGGCTTACCGGAAACTTCTTGCTTATGCAGATGAACATCAGATCACACTGGCGGAAGAGTTTCTGGAAGTTTACACAGTAGATCAGCTGATGGCAGAGACGGTGGAGAATTATGTGACGGAGATATCGGTGCGCATCTGCAAGGGAGATAGGGTTGAACAGTGACGGACTACGGTTTCACTTAATCATAGAGTGTTCGCAGAACGTGCATTTTATTGTTGAAAATATGGAAGATTTTCTTAATTTTGACAAAGGTTTAACAAAAAGAAAATGAGATAAGATATAATAAGACTGCCGAGCGAAGCGAGTGTAGATCACGATCATGAAGCCGTGCTTCATGATATAATAAATTTTGACAAATGGGTATATAGCAGGAAAACTATCTGTGTATGCCCATTATCACTAAAAAATTATGAAAAAATGCGGCTTTGGGGTCAAATTATGGGTATTTTCCGGGTAAAATTTTCATATATACCCAAACGGTAAAAATGAATAGCGATTGAAAGGAAAAATGACAGAAAAGAGGAGGCAAAATATGAAACTGACAAGTGTAACGCGAAAAATGACGTTGATTTTAGCAGCGGCAGTTCTTATGACAGCATCAGGCTGTGGCAGACAGGAAAATGCTGATAAAGCAGACAATAATATTACCATATATAAAAGCAATGAAAATGCAGACGGTTTTGACACAGAAACGGTATCGCTCGATGCGCTTACGCCGGAAAATATCATGGCTGCGCTGATCGATGCCGGTGTGGTTCCGTCGGATGTGAAAGTGCTTGATTTTAAACAGGAAGAGGATACCATCACGCTTGACCTGTCAAAAACGTTTGAGGAATATGTAAATCAGATGGGAACGGCAGGAGAGTACGCGACGGTTGGAAGCGTGGTCAATACTTATCTGGATGCCTATGATGCCGAGGCGGTATCGCTTTTGGTCGAAGGGGGAACCTGGAGTACCGGGCATGCAGAGTATGAGACTTTACAGGGGAGGTATACATATGATGCGCAGGAGTAAAATGACAGGATTGTTGCTTATCATGGGAATGTTTTTGGCAGGATGTGGAGCAGATAGCGGAACCGTTGGCACAGAAGATGATGCCGTGATGCAGGAGTTGTATGCTCGGAGCGAGATTGCAAGAGGATACACAGATCCGATTTTTCAGGAGTATTTAGATCAATATGATTCGGACTGTGAGATCAAAGAGACGTCGTTTGGGTTTGAACCTGCCGAAACACCGGCGCAAGCGCAGTATTTTGTGGAATACCAGTACAGCAATGGCGTCAGTGACGATTTGAAATATTTTTATCAGGTCCAGGTGGATGACAATCACAACTGCACCGTTTTAAAAGAAGGGGAAGGTCAGGCAGAGATGGAAACGTCGACAGAGGCGGCGGAGATAGAATGGCTGACGCAGTAAATGAGAAATGCGCTGCCCGTCCAACATATTAATATGAAAAAATGAAAAACGCCCGGGCTGCCGGATGTTGTTCTCAAAGGGGAAACTTTGGGAGGACATCCGGCGATCCGGGCGATATTTATTCTTATCATATATGTCAAAAATCAATTCCGTTACTTAGCAGCCTTATGACCGGAGGCTGCAACCATATTTTCCGCATAATCTAATGCTTCCACGATATTCGGAAGGAAATGTTCTTCTCCGATCAGCTCAATAAAGTGATCTTTTTTCATAACGGACATCGGCTGTTCGTTGACGTGTGAGAAGATTAAAGTGATATGTTTTTTCTTCGCACGGGCAGCAAGATCACGCAGGGAACGCATTGCGCTGGCATCGATGGCAGGAACGCTTCTCATACGGATGACGATGACCTTTGTTGATTTGTCACTGGTGATGGCAAGAATTTCATCAGCAGCGGCAAAAAACAGAGGACCGCTGATCTCAAATACACGGATGGAGTGTGGGATGTCACGCATTTTTTCAGCCTCGCCAGGGGTGACATCCGGTTCATCTGCATATTTCCAGGCAGTGACATCGGCAGTTTCCGCCATACGTTTCATAAATAAGAGTGCGGCAAGCACGACACCGACTTCGATTGCAACAACGAGATCGAAAAATACAGTCAGGAAAAATGTTGCGACAAGTACGATCACATCGCTCTTTGGAGCGGTTTTGCACAGATGGAAAAAGGAAGTCCAGTCTGCCATGTTCCATGCAACGACCAAAAGCACTGCAGCTAATGTTGTCATTGGGATTAAGGATGCAAGCGGCATTAAAACAACTAAAATAATGCTTAAGGTGACACAGTGTGTAATACCTGCAATCGGGGTACGTCCGCCGTTTCTTACGTTGGCAGCAGTACGGGCGATTGCGCCGGTAGCAGGGATTCCGCCAAACAGACCGGAAAAAATATTTCCGAGCCCCTGACCGATCAGCTCGGCGTTTGACTTGTGGGTATCACCGATCATACCGTCGGATACGACTGCGGAGAGCAGGGATTCGATGCCGGCTAAGATTGCGATCGTAAACGCCGGGGAGATCAGTTCCTGCACCAGTTTATAGCTGAAAGACGGCATATGGAAAGACGGAAATGCGGAGGAAAGTTCACCGTAAACACTTCCGATCGTGTTGACCGGCAGTTTTGCAAAATAAACGATGGCAGTTGTCACGATAATTGCAATCAGGGAACCAGGCAGTTTATCGGTGACTTTTGGCCACAGGATCAGGATCACAAGTGCAACGGCACCAACCGCAACGGTAATCGGGTTGAGGGTTGTGATATTTGCTGCATAGGCACTAAGTTTTTCAACAAATTCAGAAGGAACGGCACCCATATCAAGTCCGAGAAAATCCTTGATCTGTCCGACGAACAGGGTAACTGCGATACCACAGGTAAAACCTGTCGTGATCGTGTAAGGGATATATTTGATCAGGGAACCAAAATGGCAGAGTCCCATAATACATAAAATGATACCTGCCATGATCGTTGCAACGATCAGTCCGTCCGTACCGTAAGTGGTCACGATGCCATAGATGATAACGACAAATGCAGCGGTCGGTCCACCGATCTGGACGCGGCTTCCACCGAAAAAGGAAATAAAAAATCCTGCAACGATCGCAGTGTAGAGGCCCTGTACCGGACCGACACCGGAAGCGATCGCAAGCGCGATCGAAAGTGGAAGAGCAATGATCGCCACAATGATACCGGAGAGGATATCTTTGATGAGCTGTTCTTTTGTGTAGCCCTTCATTACGTCAAATAGTTTTGGTCTTAGTTCATTCATAGGTTTTCTGTACTCCAATTCTTTCCTAAGTATAAAAAGTATTAAAAATTTATAAAAACACAAGTCCAAATTTTAGCATGTTCTTAACGTGATTGCAAGGTGAATGGCGCAAAAAAGTAATCCATGGTATACTAATGGATGTGATAAAAATTTTTGCTGGACAAAATTCAACGGATGGGGAGTAACATGGAACAGAAAAATTCCTACGAAAAAATATATGACATCGTAAAACAGATCCCGCGCGGTACAGTTGCGACCTACGGACAGGTTGCAGCGCTTGCGGGGAACAAAAGGTGGGCAAGAGTGGTCGGTTATGCACTGCATGTAAACCCGGATCCGGAAGGAATCCCCTGTTATCGTGTGGTAAACCGTGAAGGAAGAGTCTCGGAGGCATTTGCATTTGGCGGCGGAAACAGACAGATCGGACTTTTAGAAGCGGACGGCATAGAGGTGAAAGACGGGTGTGTTGATCTCTCCAGATATCAGTGGCGTAAAGAGATATTTTAATGATTATCCTCAATTCCTATTGACATAGTATGAATAGTCGGATATACTTCTAGTACGATGATAAAAGAATCGTTTATTCATAAGTTTGCGGCTGCGCTGTACCCGCAAGCCAGGAATGTGAAAAACAGCGCAGAAATGAGGAAAATATGAGAATATCAACTAAAGGAAGATATGCGTTACGCCTGATGCTTGATCTTGCACTGAATAATACAGGCGAGCCGATCAGTTTAAAAGATATTGCGAGACGCCAGGAAATTTCAGATAAATATTTAGAGCAGATTATTTCTGTGTTAAATAAGTCAAAATATGTAAAAAGTATCCGTGGGGCACAGGGGGGGTATATCCTGACTAAAAGACCGGAAGACTATACCGTGGGAATGATCCTGCGCCTGACAGAGGGAAGTCTTGCGCCGGTGGCATGTGTCGAGGATGAGGACACCTGTGACAAGATGAATGACTGTGCAACGGTTCTGGTGTGGAAAAAAATGAACGAGGCGATCAATCAGGTCGTTGACAGTATCACACTCGCAGATTTAGTAGATTACGAGAGACAGCGTGCCGGTGAGTATGTAATCTAAATTTTATGATCTGACACAGTGGAAGTAAGATAATAAGGAAGAAAGAAATGGAAAACGCAGTAGATTTTACGAGACTTGAAAAGAATATCATTGAGGTCATACAGGAAGAACAGATAAAGCTTGGTTACCGGAGTGAGCTGATCCGGTTGTACTATCCGATCACCTCACTGAACCGTTTCCTTCACACCAATGCAGCAGAAAAAGAGATGTCAGAGCTGCTTGCAGAATTTTCAAAAAAGACGGTGCAGACGCTTGGCGGGGTGGAAATCTCCAATAAAGGTGAACGTTTCTGTATTGCAATTCCGCCGAGCGGCGTCGATTATGTGCATGAACACACGAACGGAAGTGAGTTCATTGCCAGTTTTATAGAAACGATCGGAAAACACGGCTGTACGATGGATGAGCTTTTGCAGCAGTTTCACAGATATTCAGATCATGTGCATGTGGAACGTACCACGCATGGGGAATTTGATTATCTGGTTTACTTTGAGGACGGAGTGCCGGATGATTACCGTTACTGCATCACGGATGAGGGCTGTCATCTGATCTACCATCGTTTTACACCGGAAGATTATGAAGATTTTCAGTTTTGAACATTGAAGATTAAAATAAATCAATGAAATTGATAAAATCACACCTTGCGAAACTCGAAAAAGGTATGTTATTATGTAGAACAGAAAACGAAATGCAATGAAAAGGAATAGTAACAGCGGA
>SAMEA104315434__coassemble_1275_pt1 | contig 10515 bp, 9 predicted proteins | sample SAMEA104315434__metabat2_low_PE_001 | metagenome-assembled genome bin SAMEA104315434 (sample SAMEA104315434) | gut metagenome | biome: Monkey gut; feature: monkey-associated habitat; material: faeces | place: China | collected 2013 | reverse complement strand
TATCCTGTCCTTTCATCGTCTCAATATCTCCCGGGAGATATGAGAGGATATCGTAATTGATTCGCGTATTCATGTAGATGATCCCGGTCGGTATCAGTAACAGAAAACTCAGGATCAGAATCGGAATACGGAATTTCACTACCCATTTTCCAAACTTAATCATCTTTTTCACTCTTTTCTTTCTTTTTTATTTTCCTGTGGCATACGTTTCCCCCACCACAATTTCTTTTAGTGTAAAAAAAAAGACTGAATCTGAAAAGATTCAATCCTTTTTTTCTGTAGTATCTTATTATACAAATCGGTCAAAATGTATATTTAAATTAACATTTGATCGTGATTGTATATGTGAAATAAAGATTAAAGTTCCGCTAAAATATCTTCCATGGACCTCTTTATAATGTAATCATAGATCTCTGCCAGCTCCCTCGCCGAGATCGTCATCCCCGACTGTATCCAGTTCATGACGATATAGCACATGGACTGCGCATAGTAGGCTGCAATACGTTCCGGTGTCAGCCAGATATATTTCGGTTTCTTTGTAGCTGCCGAGTTTTCAAACACACGCAGGAACACTTTCATGATACACTCCCTGGCAATGCTCTCAAACGAGTTCTGCCCCTCTAAGCGGCTCGCCTTCTGATAAAACTCTTTTTCCTTTTCAATGTTCGAAAACAAAAGCACCAGCGCCTCGTTGACCATTCCATTCTGTATCAGCGGTTCTGCCGGAGCAATGAGCTGCGTGTCTATGATCCATTCCAACAACTCGTATTTATCCTGAAAATGATTATAAAATGTCGGGCGTATCACACCTGCCCTATCCGTAATCTCTTTGATCGTAATTTTTTCGATCGGCTGTTTTAATGCAAGTTCTTTAAAACTTTCTGCCAAAAGCGTATCAATCGCGCTCTTTCCCTGTCCAGTCATATCTTCCCTCAAAGTATTCTTACATGATCATCCTGCCAATGGTAACGCTGCGCCCCTCCGGATCATCACGCAGATTGAGCATCTCGCCTGTCTCCACGATCCGTACCAGCGGTCTTAACGCAAAGTCTCTGAAATTCTTTGCCACAATGCCGTGCTGACCGTTTGACAACTCCACTTCACAGCCAATCGGATACACAGCCATTCTGCGTAAGAATATATTCACCAGCTCCGGATCAAACTCTGATCCCGCCATTGCCATCATATACTCGATCGCATCCGCCGGTGAGAGCTGTTCTCTGCCAGGACGTTTTGAGATCATTGCGTCGTAACCGTCCGTCACTTTAATGATCCTCGCATACAGTGGTATATCTTTTCCGCTTTTCCCCGTCGGATAGCCCTCACCGTTGTACCATTCATGGTGCATCAGCACTCCGGTATAAACGAGTGACGGAAACTGATAAGATGTTTTTAAAAACTCAGCTCCAAGCTTTGTATGGCTCTTCCACGCTTCTCTGTCTGCCCCTGTCAGCGGCCATTTTCCATTTGAGATCTCCTCCGGCAGAAACTTCTTTCCTATATCATGCAGCATCGCTGCAGTTCCAAGATCATATAATTTGCTCCGCTCCAGTCCGTATCTTGCTCCAACCATGATCGAGAGCACACTGACATTGACGGAATGATAATAGATGTATTCATCATAATTGCGAATGTCCATCATATTGAACATCACATCACCGTCTTTTAAAATATCCTCCACAACATTTTTGACTGTCATACGCAGTTTTACTTCATCCACCGGCAGTTCACTGCCATCGGCATCAAAGTCAAACAGATCATGAATCAGCTTCAATGCATGACAACGCACCTGCGGAGTCAGCACCTGCTGTATTTCGATCCCACTGGTAAATTCATCATCTATGTATATTCCAGGATATCCCAGGAACTCCAGATTGGATATGTATTCTGATGTCAGCAGAAGATGTTTCGCCAGAAGGAGTCTTCCCTCTCCATCATAAATATCCTGTCCAAGAGCCATTCCCGGCTTCAACCTACTCGTCGGTATATAGCGCATGTACTTATCCTTTCAATTAACAGTACCTTTATTTTATAACATTTATTCGTCAAATTCAACCGTAACAAAGTACCCTTTTGGAGTTTCTTTCACGTCAACTACTTTGCCTTCTCTTGATCTGATGCGTTCACCGACCGCATAATTTGCCGACATTGCATATGCCTTTCCCAGCGTATAATAATAAGAACTCGGTAATTTTCCCTCAGTGACCGGCAATACATCTCCAATCTCCAGCAGGCCGGTGCGCTCCATTTTAAATTCTTCGCGTCTCATTCTTCTCTCCTCTGCCATCATATCTTAAAAACACCATTGTCACACCAACTGCATTATAGTATAATGTTACTACATTCTCAAGAAAAATCATATCCGGGAGGCTCCTTATCCTATGTCAGAACACAAAGAGACGATCCTAGACAACTTTCTTTCGTCTTGCATCCGCACTTTAGATACCGATGAAATTTACAATATCCTTATGGATTCACTGATCCTGCTGCTGCACCCACAGGGTCTGCTGCTGACGCAGAATTTAAATACCGGCCGTTCCTTCTGCACCGTGCGCAGATGGGGAGACATATTTTTTGAAAAAGATTACTCGGTTCCCTCTGACACCTTTCTCGAAGAGATTCTGCATAAAAAGGGATTTCTTCAGGCAGAACCGGATTTTCATACGGCTGATCTGCTGACTGCCCGCCAGAGCCGCTGGCTCACCCAGCAGAATATCCAGGCGATCAAGGCGATCCGTTACCATCAGGCTGTGATCGGGCTGTTATATATCGCTGACGCCCCGGACCGCATTTACACGGAGGACGAACTGGCATGTTTAGACCGCATCTGCTACTATGCAGCTTACCTTCTGCGCAATGCAAACCTTTATCACAATGCCTACCACGCTTCCATCACAGACAGTCTTACTTCCTTATATAACCGGAAACATGCATTTGAATGTATCAGACTTGCCTGTGCATCGGACAAGCCGGTCAGTCTGATCCTTTTAGACATCGATGATTTTAAACTTTACAATGAGCTCTACGGCGCCACCGAAGGAGATAACCTGATCACACTGTGTGCACAGGCGATCCGCGCAAAGACCGGTCCCACAGACCTCGCTTTCCGGTACGCCTCCGATGTTTTTATGATCCTGAAACAAGGAGACGATGCCACCGCGGCCGCAGCCCTCGCCAATGAGATCATACATGATATCATTGATCTGCGCAGCGACACCGACACTGTCTGGGACACCAGTATCACCTGCGGTATATCGGCTTTTCCGTCGATCTCTCCAGATGAAAAAACGCTGCTCCACAATGCAGAGCAGGCAATCTATTACGGCAAACTCGGCGGCAAAGGGCATCTTACCGTTTATCGCAGCGGTCTTGAAACACGTTCCACAAACCCGAATCTGCGGTCTGCGTATGAACGTGTTGCGCCTACGATCTACGCGCTGACCGCCGCCATCGACGCGAAGGACAGCTATACCTTCATCCATTCCATGAATGTCTCGAAATACGCCGTCATCTTAGCGCAGGCTCTCGGTATGGATGAAAATGACATCGAACTTGTACGCGATGCCGGTATGCTCCATGACATCGGTAAGATCAGCATCCCGGAGCGTATTTTGCAAAAAACCTCCAGGCTGACACCGGAGGAATATGAGATCATGAAAACGCATGTCGAAAACTCCACAAAGATGATCCGTTATCTGCCGCATATGGACTATGTAATTCCGGCAGTTCTTGGTCATCATGAGCGATATGACGGAAAGGGTTACCCACGCGGTCTCGCCGGTGAGGATATCCCTTATATGGCACGCATTCTTACGATTGCCGACTGTTTTGACGCCATGACCGCAAGACGTCCTTACAAAAAACCGCTCTCTGTCTCCTATGCAGTCAGTGAACTGGAGAAAAACAGCGGAACCCAGTTTGACCCAGAACTGGTTAAAGTTTTTGTAGGTCTTATCAACGAGGGGAAGATTACCGTATAGATCTATCCCCAAAAAATGAACATAAAGTGCCCCCGGAAATTCACATCAGGACTTTTCCGGGGGCACTTCACATTTGATTCTATGATGTTTGATCAGTCAACTTCCTTATAATCCACGTCCACTGCCTTTGCTTCCTGCTCCATCTCTTTTACAGTCCGCACCGTCTTTGTCACCATCCACAGATCGCTGATTCCATCATAGATCAGCGCAGCCCCGACAAACTGCATGGCAAGTTTTACCATTCCAAACGCATTTACAATACAGAGTACACCAAATGCAATACTGATGACGGCAAGGATCAGCATGATCCACCATCTGTCATATCCTCCGTTTTTTGATTCCAGTGCCATTTTTATATCCTGCACTCCGTGAACTGCCAATATCACACCGATCACGATCGGTACAAGGCTCACGATGCTGCTCGGTTTTAAGAAGATCCACACGCCGACGATCAGCACGATCAGTCCGAGGATCCCCGTAAACACATATCCGCCTTTATTGGTAATGTACGAAAACACTTCTACGGCTCCAAGAATGATCAGACCGACTGCAAGGACTTTACAGACAATATTGATCGTCTCTCCCGGCCATGCGATCAGAACCACACCTAATGCAATACATAAGATTGCCGATATGATCGCATCCGCTTTTACTCTTTTAAAAAACTCTTTCATAGTCCACCTCATTTTCCCGCTGCCCCAGTTTTTGTATATGCAGCGTACTCTTATTTTTCACAACATGCTGTGTCCGATTCCTACTTAAGGATAACATTTTTTTGTTTTTTCGTAAACATACATTCTGTTTCAGTTGTCTATTTTGTACGGTGGTGTTACAATGAGCGCAGTCATTATGAAAGGAGTTTTTTCGATGGGAAAAGAAGTAAAAACAAATGCCATGCGCATTTTAGACCGCAATAAAATACCTTATGAGATCATCAATTACGAGTGCGATGACTTTATAGACGGACTGCACACCGCAGAAAAAACCGGTGCTCCGGTGGAACAGTCTTTTAAGACACTCGTCATGCAGGCGGGAAAACCTGCCTCCGGCGGGAACAGACAATATTATGTGTTTGTGGTTCCGATCGCGGAAGAAGTCGATCTGAAAGCCGCCGCAAAATGCGTAGGTGAGAAATCGCTTGAAATGCTTCATGTAAAAGACCTGACACCGCTTACCGGCTATGTGCGTGGCGGCTGCTCTCCTCTTGGCATGAAAAAACAGTTTCCAACGGTCGTCCATGAGAGTGCTGCCTCTTTCGACAAGATCTATATCAGCGGCGGACGTATCGGCACTTCCATCACGGTAAATCCGGACGCCCTCTTAAAGGTCGTGCGCGGACAGTACGCGGATATCATCCAGCATAACTAAACCAGAATCCGGATGTATACAAACAGGCTGCCATAAAAACAAATCGTTTTACAGCAGCCTGTATTCATGCTATATCAAATTTACCGGACTTTCCTCTCTGATCTAGCTTGTCATCTCCGCGCCTTCGCCTCTGGCAAGATCCATGATCTTCTGAAGTTCTGCACCTTCCACAGGAGCCACTCCGTGATCCACATGTTTGCCATCCTCTAAAAATTCACCTAACATACGGACATCTTTTTCTTTTGACATTTCGATCGTATAATAACCGGCTTTTCCGGTCTTAGGATTGATCGTCAGGTAAATACGATAGCAAAGTGGTGGAACTAAACCTTTTTCCGGGAGATCCACACGGACTAACGTAAGATCCTCTGCAATGTCAAGTGCCATAACAGAGTAGTCATTCTCAGTATATGGATTTAACTTCGGCTCCTTAAACACGCCTGCAAAAATCTCATTGACAAAAGCCTCTTTTTCATCACACAGCTTGTCGATAAACTCCTGTTTTTCAGTAAACAGACGCTTCGGCAGAACGCCAAATTCAACCTGACGTTTTACAAACACCTGGAACTGTGCCGGTGTCATCTTTACCTGTTTCATCTGTGCAGCACGTTTTGCAGCCTGCTCATCTGCTTCATGTAACTTCTGTACAAGCTCTGTCTTTAACACAAGGTTGTCGGAGAACGGATTGATCACCATTCCTGCGAGTTTTAACTCCGGCTTTACCACAATATTGTTGCATGCCGGGAACGGCATATTAAGAAGTGCCTGGCTCTTTGGCTCCTCCGGGATCTGTTCTTTTGACGTATATACAACTAAAAACTGATCTTCATTACTATTCTTTAAAAAACATGGAACCGGACGATCCGGTGCCTGTAACATTGCCGGCACAAACAGCTTTGTCGGACGGAGCAGATTAAGAACTGTGGTAAGACGCTCTTTGGTACGGTCTGCGGCGTACTCCTTAATTGCCTCCTCAAGTCTGTCGTTCGTGATTTCCATTGTCATTTTCTCTTCCATAATTCCAAATATCCTTTCCTGCAAAAACCTGCCCAAAACCTACGGACATCTAATTATACCACACCCCCCGTAAAAAATGAATGTTTTTTTTAACTCCACCGGCCGCTCTCCGAAGCAATTCTCTCCTCTGTGCCTTTTAACTTTTCTTTTTCCCCCTTTTCTCTCAGACAGCTCCCCAGGATCAGCAGTTCATGTGCAAACAATGGCATGGATGCGAGCACCAGCAGCTTCACCCACTCCAGCAGCGAGAGTCTGCAGGTTCCAAACAGGCTGACAAAATAAGGCACCTCCGTCACTAAAAGCTGCAGCCCGATCCCGATTGCAAATGCGGCGATCATCAATTTATTTTCCAGGTGGTTTATCCGAAACAGCGATGTCTCCACATCACGCATACCGATCGCATGAAAGAGCTGTGACATTCCAAGCACCGTAAAGGAGTAGGTCTGACAGCGGCTTAAAAGTGTGGTATCCATAAGCAGTGTCCGTATCGTTTCCGGCGTGACACGGCTTCCCGCCCCAAGCAGCATCCCAACCGGAAGCTGTAAAAAAGCCGCCATACTGATCAATGCGATCAGTGCCCCATAAAAACAGGTACAGTTTAACCCGCCCCCCGCAAACAGACTCTCATCTTTTCCGCGCGGCGGTCTGTCCATGTAACTCTTATTTTCCTCCTCGTCCACACCAAGTGCCAGCGCCGGGAGTGAATCCGTGATCAGATTGATCCAGAGGATGTGGCTTGACTTTAAAGGAGCAGCAAACCCGCACGCCACCGCCACAAGCATCGTGATAATCTCCCCAAAATTAGAGGACAGTAAAAAGATCACTGACTTGCGGATGTTTTCATAAATACATCTTCCCTGGGCGATAGCCTTTGCGATCGTTGCAAAATTATCATCCGTCAGCACAATGTCCGCTGCGTTCTTTGCCACATCTGTGCCGGCTTTTCCCATGGCAATCCCGACATCGGCTGCCTTTAAGGACGGTGCATCATTGACACCGTCCCCGGTCATCGCAGTGATCTCTCCGTTTCTCTTACACGCCGCCACAATACGCACTTTATGTTCCGGTGATACATGTGCAAACACACGCACTTTTTTTATCTTCTCCGCGAGCATCTCATCGGTCATATCCGACAATTCTTCCCCGGAAATGCACTCGCTCTGTGCGGCTGCAATCTGTAACTCCTTTGCAATGGCAAAAGCCGTGTCGCTCCGGTCCCCGGTGATCATGATCGTCTTTACCCCGGCCCGGTAAAATTCCGCTACCGCCTCCTTCGCTTCCGGTCTGATCGGATCTGCCATCCCCACGATCCCTATAAACGTGAGTCCGTTCTCCTTTAAACCTGCAGCCGGACTTCTCATGCCAAGCGCCAAAACGCGCAGCGCTTCCCCTGTAAATGTACGGAGTACCTGATCAATCTTTTTTCGTCTCTCCGGTGTCATCGGCACACGCTCTCCGCCTTCCATCAAAAAAGTGCAGCGCTCTAAAATCTCATCCGGGGAGCCTTTGGTATAAGAAATACCGCCCTGTTCCCCTCTGTGCAGTGTCGTCATCATTTTCCGGTCAGAATCAAATGCCAGTTCCTGCGTTCTTGGAAATTTTTCCTCCAAACGCTCTCTTTGTATGTCAAACTTCGCCGCCATATCAAGGAGCGCAAGTTCCGTCGGATCTCCGATGCGCTCTCCGTTTACGGACGCATCGTTGCAGAGTGAAAATCCCTCCAGAAAATATTTATCTTTTTTTCGATTCAGTTTTCCCGGTTCACAGATATTTCCGTCCGTATAACATTTTGTCACAGTCATGCGGTTCTGCGTGAGGGTTCCCGTCTTATCGGAACATACCACACTCACACAGCCTAATGTCTCCACGCTTGGCAGCCGTTTTACGATCGTGTTGACTTTTACCATGCGCGATACGGAAAGCGCTAACACCATCGTGACGATCGCCGGCAGCCCTTCCGGGACAGCCGCGACAGCCAGCGAAATTGCTGTGATGAGCATTTCCGCAACATTGCGCCTCTGTAAAACCGCCATGACAAACAATAACACACACAAAAAAACAGATACCGTACCGAGTATTTTTCCAAGGTCAGCCAGTCTTTTCTGCAAAGGTGTCAGTTCCGTTTTTGTCCCGGACAGCAGTTTTGCAATTCCACCTATTTTTGTATCCATCCCGATCGCTGTGACGACTCCCTCTCCACGTCCGTAAGTGACATTTGTGGTCATATACGCCTCATTATGGTCGGTCGTATTTTTAGAAACTGGCACGGATTCCCCCGTCAATGCCGACTCTTCGATCTTTAAATTGATGGCAGAAATCAGCCTGAGATCCGCAGGCACCTGCCGTCCAGCCTCAAGACAGACGATATCCCCAGGGATCAGATCTGCCGCCGGAATCTCCCTGATCCCATCCGCATCGTGGATCAGTGCATGTGGACTCGTCATTTTTTCCAGCGCCTCTAACGCCCGCTTTGCCTTTCCCTCCTGGATCACTCCGACCATGGCATTTAACAATACGACCGCAAGTATAATGCACATATCACCAAATTCACGCAAAAGCAATGATATTGCCGCTGCCGCAAACAAAATAAAAATAAGCGGATCGTTGAGTTGTTCTAAAAAACATGTCAGAAGGGATTTTTCCTCTTCCTTATCCAACAGGTTGCATCCCCGTTTCTGCCCATTTTCCTCATTACATGACCTTTCCTGCATCATAGCCTCCATACTGCATATTTTTCATTAATCAGACATTCTACCGGTTCATCAGATCCGGGCGTGAAAAAAAGCCTGCCCTCATAATCTGTGATTACCACATCTTATGAGGACAGGCCATGATTCATGACAACAAATAGCGAAAACCTATTTTAATATAAACTTGCCAACGATCTCACGCAGGTTGTCTGCACAGGAATAACACTCAGATACCATATCATGTGTAGCACCTGTTTTCTCAACCATACCGCTTGTCTTTTCTGCAATATCAGATACACCGACTGCTGCTTCACCCACGGTATCATTGATACCGCTCAATGCCTGTGCGATCGACTCGATCAGATCCGAAAGGTGCAGCATGGAATCCTTTACCTGATTCATGTTAGACTTGAATACATCTGCATCGTCCTGATACTGTTCACCGACTTTCTCAAACTCTTTATAATCTTCTAACACAGCCGTCTCTAAGAATCCGGTCGTCTCGCTTAGACACTCCGTCATGTTGCCGACTGCTGCATTGACTTCTTTTACAATATTTCCGATATCTGCAATCGCTTTTGAGGTCTGGTCCGCTAAACTTCCGATCTCTGTCGCAACCACTGCAAATCCACGTCCTGCCTCGCCAGCTCTTGCAGCCTCAATACTTGCATTCAATGCCAGAAGTCCGGTCTGGGAAGAAATCTCCATGATCGTGTTAGTCAGCTCATTGATCTTTTCCACTGCCTTTGATCCCTCGATCGCCTTCTCGGATTTTTCTTTGACATTCGTGTACATTTCTGTGGTGCGGCTGCTTGCCATCACGGTCTTATCACGCAGACTTCTCGCTCTGTCCATAACTTCATTGGAAACATCTGCACCTTTCTCAGCCATCTGTGTAAGTCTGTCTGCCTCTTCTTTCATTGTGCCGACATTTTCATTGATATTGACCGTGGTGGCTGCTGTCTCCTGCATGCCCGCTGCAAGCTGCTGGCTGGTCGCTGAGTTATCAGAACACATGTGATCCACGGTATCTGTCACCTGTTTTAATCCATCCACATTACCGGTGATCTGCTGGCTTGCCGCATCAATATCTGTGACCATCCCGCGCAGATTCTTTCTCATAATGCGCAGCTCGCGTGCCATAAAACCGGTTTCATCTTTTCTTTTACACAGGCTGTCACTCTTTGCATTATGTGTAAAATTGAGATTTGCAGTATTCTTTATGATCTCTGTCAGATGTCCAAGCGGCGTGCAGATAAAACGGCTCAGACCATAACTGATGATCACACAGACCACGAGTATGATCACTGCCATGATCACCATAGACCGGACCATCTGATTGACCGGCTCTACGATCTCACCTTTATCTGCAGATACAACGACGATCATGTGATCTGGCGTCAGGGCATAACCTGCATACTTTATTTTTCCATGAACATATGTATACACAAAAGCTTTCG
>SAMEA104315434__coassemble_1272_pt1 | contig 10526 bp, 9 predicted proteins | sample SAMEA104315434__metabat2_low_PE_001 | metagenome-assembled genome bin SAMEA104315434 (sample SAMEA104315434) | gut metagenome | biome: Monkey gut; feature: monkey-associated habitat; material: faeces | place: China | collected 2013 | reverse complement strand
ACAGATTCTCGATTTTTCACGAGAACCTGCTTAAGTTAATGACATTGCCTATGAACAGAAATAGAAATACAGCAAAAAGAAGTGGAAATATAAAGAGAGCTACCGCATTCACCCTGACCGCAGCCATGCTGCTTGGCAGTACAGGCATAACCGCATTTGCGGCAGATGGTGGAAAGAAAGAGGAGGTCGTATACGCAAACCTGGATGAAGCGGGAGAAGTTACCGGAGTGTATGTGGTCAACAGTGTACAGGGTTCAGATATTACAGATTATGGAAATTATACCAGTGTAAAAAATCTGACCACGGAGGATGCGGTCAACGTGGACGGTGATAAGATCACCATCCATACGGATGCAGACAAAGTCTATTATCAGGGAGATCTTGACACCAAAGAGATCCCGTGGAACGTTTCCATCACTTACAAGCTGGATGGAAAAGAATATCCGGCGGAGGAGATTGCAGGAAAAAGCGGCAGTCTTGAGATCGACATTCATATTACCCAGAATAAAGCCTGTGATGAGTCTTTCTGGAAAGGTTATGCACTGCAGGCGACCATGACACTGGATGCGACCAAGTGCAAAAATATCGTAGCTGATCAGGCAACGATCGCAAATGTGGGTGCCAACAAACAGCTTTCCTACATTATTTTACCGGGAAAGGGAGCAGACCTGACCATAAAAGCAGATGTGATGGATTTTGAAATGGACGCGATCAGCATCAACGGCGTGAAACTGAACATGGATATGGACGTGGATGACAGTGAGCTGACAGATCAGGTCAAGGAGATCCAGGATGCGATCACAGAGTTAAACGATGGTGCAAAGTCATTAGATGACGGGGCAGACAGCCTCGACGATGGAGCGGCAGACTTAAAGGATGGCGCAGACAAATTGAAAGATGGTGTGGATGCATTCGGTGAAGGAACGGCGAGTCTGAAAACCGGAGCAGACAGCCTCACCAGCGGAGCCGCAAGTGTCAAAGATGGAGCAGGAGCTTTAGCGGGCGGAGCAACGGAAGCATATAACGGTTCCGTGCAGGTCAATGACGGAGCAAAACAGGTTGACAATGGCATGACAAGTTTGAATAAAGGAATAAATGATGTACAGACAGCTTTGACACAGCTTAATAAACAGTCAAGCAGTTTGACATCCGGCTCCACGGAAGTCAAAAAAGCACTTGCACAGATCCAGAAGGGATTGGAGGGCGCTTCCATAAATGCAGAAGAGCTGCAGAAGCTGACGGCATCCTCCACACAGATCAAGGGAGGAATCGATTCACTGGTAAATGGTTTAACTTCATTGGATCAGGCGATCGCGGCTTATCAGCAGTCGCTCTCAGACGCGGGTGCAACCGATATGGCGCAGAAGAACGAACAGGCAGTTGCGGCACTTTCCATTACTGATACGGAGCGTGCGCTGTATGCAGCATATCTCTCTGGTGGAAATGACGCGGTGATGGCAAAAATAGGAGAACTTGCCACAAGCGGTGACAAGGAAGCGGCCGCATTATATCAGTGTGCAGCAACCGGAAATACAGAAATTGTCGGCAACTATATCACAATGGCAGGAAAACTGATCAATCTTGAGACACTTTTAAATGCAGATGCAACCTACATCAGCGGAAGCGATGCGCTGATCGCTGGAATAGACGGAACCCTTGACAGTACAAACGGTGAGCTGATGACAGGTGCACTTGCACTGCAGAGCAGTTACGCAGAATTTGATACAGCCATTTCCGGTCTGGTTACAACACTGACAGGTCTTGCTGAGAATATGACAACAATGAAAAACGGAATTGATACGTTAGTGAAAAATTACGATACGTTAGATATGGGAATAACAGATTACACAGGTGCCGTAAACCAGATTACGGGCGGCTATGCAAGCATTTCGAGCGGAGCAAAGAGCCTTGCAGATGGAACTGCTTCCTTATATCAGGGAACGCAGGAACTTGTAAAAGGAACCGAGAGCTTAAAGGACGGCGCCGGAACACTTTCTGCCGGAACCGAGAGCCTTTTAACCGGGGCACTTTCCTTACAGAGCAGTGCAGGCGAGCTTGCAGACAATACGCTTCCCCTGCAAAACGGCAGCAAATCATTGGCAGAGGGAGCTGCTGCATTAAAGGATGGCACAAAAGAGATGAAAGACGGCACACAAGAATTGAGTGACGGCACCGATGAATTCCAGTCGGAGACAGCAGATCTTGATACGAAGATCTCCGATAAAATTTCAGATACGATCGATGATATGACCGGAAAAGATGTGGAGACGGTATCTTTCGTATCAGAAAAGAATACAAACATTGAGTCCGTATTGTTTGTCATCAAGACACCGGCGATCCAGAAAGAGGAAGTAAAGGAAGAAACTGTGACAGAAGAGAAAAAAGAAACATTCTGGGAAAAGCTGGTTGGGCTGTTCAAGTAAAAACGGAAAAGCAGGTGCAAGTATTAAAAAACCGAGTTCGATTAGAAACTCGGTTTTTTTAATCATTGCAACAAAAAAGCGGGTGCAATCCCCCGCCTCTTAACAGGTACTAAAAAACTGAGTTCCATTGGAAACTCAGTTTTAGTACCTGTAACAGAGAGCGGGTGATGGGAATCGAACCCACGTATCCAGCTTGGAAGGCTGGTGTTCTACCATTGAACTACACCCGCATGAAATATATGAAATTGAATACTGCTGAGCAGAAACCGCCGTTTCTGCTCTAATGCCCAGTTCCGGAATCGAACCAGAGACACGAGGATTTTCAGTCCTCTGCTCTACCAACTGAGCTAACTGGGCGTCTCACAGCAAAACCTATTGTAAAGTATAAAGGCTTTGCTGTCAAGTGAAAAATGCAAATTTTTTGAAATTTTTTTATAATATGAATTTTTGCAATAATTAGGAAAAGATATACGGAAGAACATCCTGCATATAAGCCCTCAGTGTCTCGCCGACGCTCCATGCCTGCGCATAGCAGCCTCTCGGATTATGAGGCACATCCCCATCGAAAATCTCGGAGATCGAACCGATACAGCCGTTATCGGTCAGATGATGACACACCGGTTCAAGCAGGGAAAGCAGTTCTTTGGTACATTCCGGCGAGTGGTCATGGACTTTTGCGTAGGCAGTCAGAAAACCGCCAAGCAGGAATCCCCATGCCGTACCCTGGTGGTAAGCTGCATCACGTTTCGGCAGGGAACCACAGTAAATGCCATGGTAGTCGGGATGGTCACTGGTGAGAGAGCGCAGACCACAGCCGATATAAAGATGATCTTTGACAAATGCGACGATCTTTGCTTCCTGCTCCTTCGATAACATGGTAAAAGGCAGTGACACCGCATAGATCTGATTTGGACGCAGGTGATCGTCCGGTTCATCTCCGTCCACGACATCGTAAAGACAACCCTTTTCTTCCCACCAGAACTTCCGGCAGAAAGATGCTTTTACAAGTTCCGCAAGTGCAGCATAATCGTGGGAGGTCATAACACGACTGCCGGAATCCAGGGCAGAACCGTCAGGAACCGAAACATCGTCCCCTTCATACCGCCGGGCAAGTTCCTCCATAACTTTTAATGCATTATACCATAATGCATTGATCTCCACCGGTTTCCCGTGGCGCGGGGTGGCAACCCAGTCACCGACACGCACATCCATCCAGGTGATCTGGTCAAGACCGCTTCCGGCATGGATGAGACCGTCCTCCTCCATATAAATACTGAAATCCGTGCCATTTTTGTAAGCGGAAATGATTTCTTTCAAATGAGGATAAATATTTTCCTGGACAAACGCATTGGCATCGTTATCCGGATAATACTGTAAATACTGCCATACCGCATAAAAATACCACAGGGAGGCGTCCGCTGTATTATAAAGCGGAGCGGCATTGTCATCCGGGAACATATTTGGCACGATCCCGTGACGGATATACTTGGAAAAGGTTAAAAGGATCTCTTCCGCGTCTTTTCTGCGTCCGGTGCAGAGCGTCAGTCCGGTAAATGCGATCATCGTGTCGCGTCCCCAGTCCGTAAACCATGGAAGCCCGGCAAGCACGGTTTTATAGCCAGTGGAAGCGCGGTCGCAGAGAAACTGGTCCGCGGCGAGAACCAGACGATCTGCGAAATCATCGTGGATACCTGCCGTTTCATAGAGTGATTTTGTATGCTTTTCCCGTTCTTTTAAAATGTTAAAAGCGGTATCTGCCGTGATATCTGAAAATGATGTATCAGCAGCGATCACAGAACAGAGCACGGAAACCTGCTTGTGGCTTTTTGCCGGAAGAAAAACGGTGACTTCATGCGGACAATAGTGACAGTCGAGTCCGTCCGTCTCAAGATCGACCTCCGTCTGAAGCTGCATATCAATATCAAACATTGGCGTATGGTCGGAAAAAGTACCTTCGCTGGTCTGGAACAAAATGGCAGTGTCAGGCTGGCTTTCCGGGATCAGGCAGAGTGAATTGTCGATCAGGGAAGTGCGAAAATGAAAATCTTCCGGGCGGCTGGATGCACTGTGTTCACGGAAATTAAAAAGAGGAACCAGCGTGAGAGCGGCAGCCGGACCGTTATTTTCAATTTCATAAGCGATGGCACAGACATTGGCACCGTGCTTTAAACAGATATGTTTTTTCAGCGTGATATTCCCCGCCTGGTAAGTATAGTGAACACTTCCGTCATAAGAAAAGGAGACAAGATATTTCTGCCCCTGTGTGTAAAAGGTTCCGCCATTTTTCCTGTGTTGGGATGTCTCAAGGTTATATACTGCAGATACAGCGGGCGAACTTCCTTTTTTTAATGTGTCCGTAAGGGAAAGGATTGCATCAGAACTGCCAGCCTTTTCAGCTGCAAAGACGGACAGAGATTCGTTGATTTTGGAAAAAACCAGATAGCGCTCGATCGGCGGGTGCAGGCTTGCGATCAGATAGCCCTGGTGAGTCCGGTTGTGTGCACCAATCAGGGAACTGCCGGCGTAACCGCCGATGCCGTTGGTCAGTGCCCATTCGCGGCGGATTCCTTCCTGAAATGTTGGAAATGCTTCTTTTTCATAGTGATAGTTGATCATTTTTTTGTTCTCCATGATAAAAAGTTATTGTATGCGAAAATTTACGAAAAAACTGTCTGCATTTATTTTACACGATAACAGGAAGGATGTACAGAAAAATAAAAAATGTATAAAATTTCCTGTATTTAGGCAGAGAATCTGGGACAACCCTTGCCTGACATGTTTTTACATGATAGAATAGGAAGTATGACCTGTGTGTCGAAAAAACAGGTAAATACAGGAAAACAGGAGAAGATTATATGCATGAGAAATTAGTGATCGTTCCGAAAAAGAAAACAGGTTCCAAAAAAATGTTGAACACGGTATGGTTTATCCTTGCCTGCCTGATGTTTCTAATGGCTACGTTTGTGAATCCGGTTATTTTTCTGATTCCGGGAATCGCATTTGCGCTGGTATGGTATTTTCAGGCATTTCGTTCGGATATAGAGTTCGAATATACCTATTATGATGGAGAGTTCCGCTTTGCACGGATCAAGGCAAAGAGCAAACGCAAAGCGATCGGCAGTGTACAGATGGATGACGTTCTTGGATTTGCTCCAAAGGGTGACAGAAGTGTATACAAATATGAAAACGATAAGAATCTGGCATACAAAAATCTGACTTCCGGTGATTCGGAGGCGAAGGTATATGAGCTGATCGCAAAGGGCGAAAAAGGACTTGTGCGCTATGAGTTTGAGCCGGATGATGAGATGCTTGATGAAGTAATGGTAAAATATCCGCGTTCCGTAGTAAGATAAGCGGCGAAACGCAGACGGAGGAAGAAATGTTAGAGTTAAGAAATATCACTTATGAGGTAGAGGATAATCAGGACAACAAAGACATTTTAAAAGATGTCAGCCTTGCGATCGATGAGCACTTTGTGGCGATCACCGGACCAAACGGAGGTGGAAAATCCACACTTGCCAAGATCATTGCTGGAATCATTAAACCGACATCCGGACAGATCCTTTTAGACGGGGAGGATATTACAGGCCTTGATATCACGGAGCGCGCAAGACACGGGATCAGCTATGCGTTCCAGCAGCCGGTACATTTTAAGGGACTGACAGTCAAAGATCTGATCACGATCGCAGCCGGAAGAACGATGACGGTGAATGAGATCTGTGAGATCTTATCGGAGGTTGGTCTGTGTGCGAGAGAGTATATTGACCGTGAGATCAACGGCAGTCTTTCCGGCGGCGAGTTAAAGCGTATTGAGATCGCGATGATCACGGCGCGCGGAACAAAACTTTCCATTTTTGATGAGCCGGAGGCGGGAATCGATCTCTGGAGTTTTAACAGTCTGATCAAAGTGTTTGAAAAAATGCGCGATGAGATTCAGGGAACGATCCTTATCATTTCACATCAGGAGCGTATTTTGGATATTGCAGACAAGATCGTGGTGATCGCAAACGGACAGGTTAAGACGATCGGCACCAGGGAAGAAGTACTTCCGGAACTGCTTCATACGGCAGAAGCCTGTGAGACACTGACCAGCAAGTTGTAATTCGGGATCATAGAATGTTTGTGGAGCATGCATTTTATGATATACGATAATAGAATGTTCGTGGAAGTGAGGTTAAAAATGGATTTAATACAGAAAAACTTATTAGAGCAGGTGGCAGGACTGCACGAGATCCCGGAGGGCGCCTATAACATTCGTGCCAACGGAACCAAACTCGGAAGAAATACGACTGCAAATATTGATATCGTAAGCAAAACGGATAAAGATGGTATCGACATCATCATCAAACCGGGAACGGTCAATGAGAGTGTGCATATTCCGGTACTCTTAAGCGAGAGCGGGCTGCAGGAATGTGTCTACAATGATTTCTATATCGGCGAGGGAGCAGATGTCACGATCGTGGCAGGATGCGGAATCCATAACTGTGGCGTAGATACCTCAAAACATGACGGTGTGCATACGTTTTATCTGGAAAAAAATGCAAAAGTCCGCTACATTGAGCGTCATTACGGTGAGGGTGACGGCAATGGAGAGAATATCATGAATCCGCAGACCATCGTTCACTTAAAAGAGGGTGCGCATATGGAGATGGAGACGACCCAGATCAAAGGGATCGATTCCACAGTCCGTGTGACAAAAGGTGATCTTGCAGAAAATGCTTCTTTAGAGATCCATGAGAAGATCATGACACACGGAAAACAGTACGCAAAGACAGATTTTCATGTGGATATTAACGGGGATAATTCCAGTGTGAATCTGGTGTCGCGTTCTGTTGCAAAAGGAGAATCAAAACAGGAATTTTTCTCTGTTATGAACGGCAATGCCGCCTGTGCGGGACACAGTGAATGTGATGCAATCATCATGGATCAGGCATGTGTGACAGCCAGCCCGCAGTTGACTGCCAATAATATTGATGCCAATCTGATCCATGAGGCAGCTATTGGTAAAATAGCAGGTGAACAGTTGATCAAGCTGATGACACTTGGACTTACAGAAAAAGAAGCAGAAGAACAGATCATTAACGGATTTTTAAAATAGTCATTTAAAGTTTGTGGCCAGGAGCGTCTTTGTACTCGATCCGTCCGCTGTTGATCCATTCTTTGATACGGCCAAGTGGCAGATGAAAGTGTGTTGCAACATCATATGCAGTGGCATTGTTTGACTGGATATATTCTTTTACCTCGCGGAAAAGTTTCTGATCTAAACAGCGGGGACACAGTGTGCCCTCATAGGATGCGGAAAGAAGACAATGGCATTCTTCGCAGTATTTCTGGTTTTCAAATAAAGGTGTTTCGGTCATATAAATCCCTCCTGATTGTGCTAACTTTTATTATAGCATAAATAGGGATATGAGAAACACTGTATTTATAAATAAAATATAAAAACAAAAATAAGGTTTTTTATAAATCTTTTCGAAAATCGTCACACTTAAGACATATTTTTTCCGTATACTGTAACCATCGAAAGAAGTTAACAACGCTTACCCAGGCGGGTTGTTAAAAAGGTTGTATAGAATAAAGGCTGTACATCCCGACAATTCTTTCGACGCAATTTCCTTTATATAGATTAACATTTTCATAACTAAACTCCTCGGAGGAACCCCGGAACAGCGATGTTACCGGGGTTTCTTCATTATTAAGAATCATAAATTTGTCAGAAAGGTCAGATATGAGAGAAAAAACATACAGCTTTAATATAGAAGAGATCCCGATCATTGTGACGAAAAAGCGGATGAAAAATATGTATCTGCGCATCAGTAAGGAGGATGGAAGTGTCCGCATTTCCGCACCGCATCAGATGAGTGACGAGCGCATTTATCGTTTTGCAAAGGAACGGATCGACTGGATCCGGGGTTACCGGGAAAAATATCTGCGCGCGAAAGAGGGGCGCAGGGAAGTAAGACAATTAAGCGAGGCGGAATTAAAACAGCAGAAACTGCTTTTGAAAAGAGAAGTGGAGCGGTTGATTGCAAAATGGGAACCTGTCATGGGCGTAAAGGCATCCGGTGTTACGATACGCCAGATGAAAACACGCTGGGGTTCCTGCAATGTGAGAACGCACCACATCAACATCAATCTGGCACTGGCGAAAAAGCCGCCGGAGTGTTTGGAGTATGTGGTCGTGCATGAGCTGACACACATTTTGGAACCGAGTCATAATGCCGTGTTCTGGGGCTATATGACGCAGTTTTACCCGGACTGGAAGCGTGTCAGAAAATATCTGAATGATGAGGTGCCCGAATAAATATTATACAAACTGATTCCGGGTTTCATCATATTCATAATCGATCATTTTTAATTTTTCCGTGATCGCGTCCGCATCTGCATGAAATGCGGCAGCCAGCTCTGTAAAAGACGGATAATTGTCGCGCAGCTGTGTGTTGACGAAACTTAAAAGCATGGCAGGATCGTTTGGAAGACTTTGATATTCAGTCATAATAAACCTCGTTTCTTCTATATTATGGTAACAGATCTGCCCGTGTAGTGGGTGACCTATGATTACCGCAGATATGCGGTCTTTTCTGTGAACGTTTTCTATGCTAAAATAACATGAGAATGTAAAAAATGCAAGGAGACGATAACAGCATGGAACAAAAGATCGACAAAGAAGTGTTTGACAAATTTTTTACGGAGAGTTACTGTCCAGTTGACTATACAACGGTAAAGGAAGAATTTGAACAGATCGCATCGGTGGGAAATGACATTTTTACCGGGAGTTATGAGGCGAGAAATTTAAACCGCGAGAATTTTATCCTGTATCTGACCAGTGATGCCTACTGCGATTTTGAGGCGGTCGTGCAGGAGGCGATGGATGATCTGAACCCGGAGATCTTAGATGCAGTTATGGATGTGACGGAAAACACACCGGACGGAGACGAGATCACGGAAAAATACTGGGACACCCAGCGCACACTTTTAAAAGAATTTTTGGAGCAGCTTTATGACGAAGTGATCTCAACGTGGAGATAATGTTCTGCGGAAAAGTCAGAAGCGAAAGAGATGCAGCAGACAGGATATGGAAAATACGGCAATAAGAATTGGAGGATATTATGGCGAGCTGTGACAGTTGTGTATACAATGTATATGATGAAGATGACGAGGAATATTACTGCGAAGTGGACATGGACGAGGATGATGCCGCGCGTTTGATGCAGGGACATTACAAAGAGTGCCCGTACTACCAGCTGGATGATGAGTATGCGGTGGTAAGGCATCAGATGTAATAGCTGCAGGAAAATAAAAAGCAGAAAGAATGGAGAATCGTATGGTTTTTGGAAATAGAAAAAAGAAGACAAAATTACTGGCATTACTGCTGTGCGCAACGTTGACCGGTACAACTTTTGTGACAGGCTGTGGAGACAGTAAGACGGATGGAAACACAGCAGCGGAAGTGTCCGCGGAAGAGAAAACCGTTGAAGAAACACAGGTGCAGGGGGAACTGACAGAGACAGAGCAGGTCATGACAGAAGCTGTGCAGACGAAAACGCAGGAAACAGAGCAGACGGAAGAAACGGAGCCGACGGAGACGCAGGAAACAGAAGAAATCATAGAGACAGAGGTGATTAAGGGAGAAGCGGATCCGGAGGAGGAGACGGAAAACCAGTCGACGGAACAGGAGGGCGCATCAGCACAGACAGCGGGCACAGAGCAGTCTGCTGAGGCAGGAAACACACAGAACGACACAGAGCAGTCAGTTGGGGCAGATACAGCACAGACGGCTGAGACGGAAACCACACAGACGGACACAGCCCAGACAAACGTTTCCGGCAATCTGGTTGTGATCGACGCCGGACATCAGGCAAGAGGGAACAATGAAAAAGAACCGATCGGGCCGGGTGCATCCGAGACAAAAGCGAAAGTTGCTTCTGGTACAACGGGCGTGGCAAGTGGTCTTGCAGAATACCAGCTTACACTGCAGGTATCCCTAAAACTGCAGCAGGAACTTACGGCGCGCGGCTATCAGGTGTTGATGATCCGGACGACCAATGATGTCAATATCAGCAATTCCGAGCGGGCAGCATTCGCACACCACAATCAGGCCGC
>SAMEA104315434__coassemble_1266_pt1 | contig 10586 bp, 8 predicted proteins | sample SAMEA104315434__metabat2_low_PE_001 | metagenome-assembled genome bin SAMEA104315434 (sample SAMEA104315434) | gut metagenome | biome: Monkey gut; feature: monkey-associated habitat; material: faeces | place: China | collected 2013 | reverse complement strand
TAATCGTTGTTTTCGGGATGGGCGTGGAAGGTGCCGCAATTTCGACCCTTGTATCCCGCATTTTCTGCGCTGTTGTCGTGATCTACAAGCTGCGCAGTGAAGAGGAACCGATCTTTATCAAAAATTACGCTGCCATCCGTCCTGATTTTACGCTCATCAAAAAAATACTGTTCATCGGTGTCCCATCCGGGATCGAGAACAGTATGTTTCAGTTCGGTAAACTAGCGATCCAGTCTACGGTCTCCACACTCGGGACCGTTGCCATCGCAGCTCAGGCAATGACAAATATCCTGGAGAATCTAAACGGTGTCGCTGCGATCGGTATCGGCATCGGTCTGATGACCGTGGTCGGCCAGTGTCTCGGTGCCGGCAGAAAAGACGAGGTCATTTATTATATCAAAAAACTTTCCTGGCTCGCCGAGGCAGCGATCGTGATCAGCTGTCTCACCGTGCTTGCCCTGACAAAACCGATCACCATGTTAGGCGGCATGGAAGCTGCAAGTGCCGACCTGTGTTTTAAAATGGTCATCTTTATCACGATCACCAAACCGATCTCGTGGGTGTTGTCCTTTATCCCGGCATACGGCATGCGTGCAGCCGGAGATGTCAAATTCTCCATGATCACCTCCTGCTGTACCATGTGGCTGTGCCGTGTAAGTCTCTGCGTCTACCTCTGCCGCGTGTGGGGATTTGGACCGATCGCAGTCTGGATCGGTATGTTTGCCGACTGGACGCTCCGCGCCATCGTATTTTCACTGCGTTTCCACGGAAGGAAATGGTTAAACCATCACATCATCGACTAGGCGAAAGCCTGCCGGATGCTGTCATAGTGAAGGAATTTCCCTTCCTCCCCCAGTTTTTTGATCTCCTCGGCGGAAGCAAACAGATAGCCATCTGTTTCTTCTTCCTGGAGTTTAATATCCGACTCATCAAAATCGGCGGAAAAACGGTAAACATCCACAAAATAGTTATCCCCTTCTCCCGGATTGTCTCTGCGGTAGGTAAACAGATATCCTCCATCCCACGCAGAGACATCCAGTCCGGTCTCCTCCCGGATCTCTCGTAAAACTGCGGTCTTTGAATCCTCGCCTGCCATCGCGGCACCGCCGGAAACCTCCCAGCATCCCGGTGCCCACGCTTTTGTCATCACGCGTTTTGTGATCAGAAAACGTCCATCCGCTCTTTTTATCACGCCGAGTACCGTCAGATGATATTCGCCATCCTTTAAACACCAGTCATTCCGCTTCATCGTTCTGCCGGTGCGCTCTTTTTTTTCATTGTAAATATCCCAGAATTCCTGTTTTTCTGCCATCTGTATTTTCCTCATTTCATTTTTTCGTGCTGCTTTTATTATAAACAAAAATCCTGTTTCGGCAACTGCTTTTATAAAACAAATTCCCCAATCAGATAAAAAATACCACACAGCCAGAATGCGATGCCTAAAATAATGGTAAGCAGGTCTTCCATCTGAAAATTTTTCCGCAGATAACACAGTTTTTTCGGATTCTCCCCATCGATCCGGATCGTGTAAGTTTTCCCTTTTTCCAGGGAATTTTTTTCTTTCCGCGTGATCCGCTCCATCGTACACTGGCGGAATCTTTTTCCCTGATACTGATAGGAAAACAATGCATACGTCCTGACACGATCGCCCATTTTCTTTGTCAGGATTCTCTCAAACACCGCCTCCACAGGCACCCTGCAATGGATGCGCGCACGCCATTTCCGAAATTCGATCCCAACTGACAGTGTCCCATACACTACCCCGATTATCCCCAGTAAAATAAATGTTATATTCATACTGGTCTCCCTTCCCAAAACCTCCTGCGTCACCCCGGCAGGCTCTGCGCCACGCAGAGTGCGCCCCATCCAAACACAGGATTCGGATAATCCCGCATCGCCGGAAGCCTTCTTGCACCCTTGATCAGATACGCTTTCATTTTTTCCCCATACAGATATGGATCATTTTTATCCACGATCCCCCACTGCATCAGAAGTGCTGCCCCGCCGGTCACAAACGGGGTTGCCATCGAGGTTCCGCTTCTTACCACATATCCGCCGCCCGGTGCACAGGAAGTGATATCTACCCCCGGTGCAGCCAGATCCGGTTTGACCTGATTGGTCTCCCGCGTATATCCACGACCGGAAAATGCCGCCGCGCGGTCAAAATATCCGTCATAGGCTCCGACCGTGATCACCCGCGCCGCCGTCGACGGGATCGTCAGTGTCGTCTCCTCCGACGGCAGCAAAAATCCTGTTCCCGCATTTAAAACGCCGCCCACCGGAAGCCACATATCGTAATTTCCGGCTGCAATCCTCTGCGGCACAAGCTGTATCGTCCAGACACCGCTGTCAATATAATCGTCTACCGGGAGCAGGTCAAAATAGATTTCCTGGTAAGGACTGTAGGGACTCGGCTCCCCGTAATAAAGCAGGATATCCGTATTTCCCAGTCTAAAACGCTGCGGTCCTAAAATCTGCTGGATCGGTCCCACTCTCGTACCATTTGGATGAATCAGCGAGAATGCGATCTCATCGGAATAATTTTTCCAGATCTGCAGATTTAAAGACGGCTCATAACTGCTCACCGCTATTTCCACATCTTTCGTGACATTTTCCTGCACAATTCCAGACGCATGCACCGCAGACGCCCCCTCATTTCCGCTGCCGGCAACAATCGATGTCCGCCAGTAATTTGCCATATCATCAAGATAACTCTCCAACAGGGAGTTGCCGGAATGCGAACCATAATTATTTCCAAAACTTAAATTCAAAACGACAGGCATCCCATATTCCTGCGCTTTTCCGATACAGTAGTCTACCGCCTGCATCAGCTCTGTCGTCCTTGGAAAAGAACGCTCCCCCGGTGTTCCTAATTTTACGATCAGAAGCGGGCTCTCATACGCCACCCCACGGTAGCGCCCCTGTGAGGCTGCGCCATTTCCGGCTGCGATCCCCGTCACATGGGTGCCGTGCCCGGATATGTCACGGCTGGGGCACACCGCAAACCGTTCTCTTTCCGTTGTCTGCTCTAAGGCACGGTCTATCACCGCCTGAGGAAATTCCGTTCCAAGAAAATATCCTGCCGGTGCCTCTAAAAATGACGTTTCCCCATTCTCCACAGACAACGGATCTGCCACACTGCCTGACGTTATCGTCTGATCCCACAGATTTAAGATTCTTGTTGTTCCATCCTCATTCCGAAAATCCGGGTGGCTGTAATCAATCCCGGAATCGATCACTGCCACGATCACGCCGGTTCCGCTTAAATCATTTCTTCCGGCTGTTCCCCCCGGCACCTGTCCGGTCTGCAGAGGATTGATGCATGACACACGTCTCCCGTTATTGACTGCAAAAAACAAAAGTTTCGGTTTCTCCATGTATTCGATCTCTGTCAATGCCGCCACCAGTTCCACAATGTGCTCCGGCAAAAGCAGGATTGCATATTCATTCCGCAGATTTGTAATTCTGATCCGGTCATATTCCACCGGAAATTTTTCTGCAAGCAGCCCCCTTAACGCTTCCTCCGTACCGCCAAATTTTACGATCACCTCCCATGTCCGCTCCTCTCTGTCGTACCCGGTATTAAGATCTAACGATTTTTCCCGTTCCTGCTCTGTCGCATCGAGTGCAAGATTTAACAGATTTTCCATTTTCTCATTGGACATAAAAATCCCCCGCAAACGCACTCCTTACTTATTAGAAATGCGGCTGCGGGGGATTTTATGACTCTTTTTTGATAAATTTAAAATTCTACCGACTTATTATTATTTTTTAATGCGTGATACAGTTCTGCATGTGTCAGCTGCATGTACGGCTGTACATAAAAAACGATCAAAATTCCAAATGTGCAGGCACCTAAAAGCAGCCATCCGATAAAGGAAAGATCCAGAACAAATGCATCCATCTTGTTTCCATCCATCATTCGTTTGCTCTCCGCAAATGCCTCTTCCCTTGTCATCTCCGGATGCTCTGCCAAAAGATACGGGATCATCATGTACTCATAACTTTTTACGATACCAGGAATGATAAACAACAGTGTCCACAGACTGGTAAACAGTCCGCGCAGGAACATGATAAGACCGATATGTGCATATCCGTTTTTGAATCCGTATGCCAGATCTCCTAACTCTGCCGTGCCATACTTACAGTTTACAAAGAATTTCTGACACCCGACCTCAAGCGGATTCCAGATAAAAACAGTGAGCAGGATACTGATCACCATGGCAACAAGTACGACACCCACTATGATCCCCAGTACGGAAAGCATCACCGATGCATCCATATTCGACATTCCATCGGTCGTTGACTTTGCCGAGTTTCTGGCTGACGTCGAACCCGATCCCAAAATAAATGACAGGATCAGTCGCACTAACACTGCCTTCCAGTAATTCGCCTTCAGTGCAATTCTTGCATTACTCTTCAGTTCACTTCTGTTAAACATATTAAACTCCTCCTATAACATTTTCATACTTTTTCAGTTTAACATGTTAACGTTTTATTGTCATCCCCAAAACAGTAATCCTCAGAAAATCTTAAGAATTAAACCTCAATCTTTCCTTCTTTCAACAATTCCACAAATGCCTCTGCCAGTTTTGGATCAAACTGTGTTCCCTTGTTGCGTTCTAACTCACTGATCGCATAATCGACCGACATTGCTTCCTTGTAGGTACGCTTTGTCGTCATCGCGTCAAAGGAATCACATACTGCAAGAATACGTCCTAACAGCGGAATATCCTCCCCCTTTAAGCCTCTCGGATATCCCTTTCCGTCATACCGCTCATGATGTGACACTACCGCCGGTATCACATAGTTCATATTCGGCAGAAAATGGATCATCTCGATCGAGTTGGTGACATGCGTTTTCATGATCTCATATTCTTCATCATTAAGTCTGCCATGTTTCTTTAAAATGCTCTCAGGGATACCGATCTTTCCGATATCGTGGAGCAGTCCCGCCTCTTTTGCAATCTCAACATCATTCGGCTCAAGCCCGATCTTCTTGGCGAGCAGAACCGCATAATCCGACACATGACAGGAATGCTCAAACGTGTAGGAATCTTTCGCATCGATCGCCGCTGTCAGCGCGTAGATCGTCGGCGCGATCTGTTCATAATTTTTTTCTGCCTGCTGGTCCTCTAACTCGTCCTCCGTGCGCTCTCCATAAATCTTAATGCAGTTCTTTCCGTCCCGCTTTGCATAAAAATTTGCCCGCTCCGCCTGACCAAGCAGCTCGTCCGTGCCCGAAGCCGTATCCGGATAAAATGCAATGCCGATACTCGCGGTGATCGGCTGGAGGACATCCGGCTTCTCATCATCTGCCGCAAGAAAATTTGTCTGGATATCTGCCGCGAGCTGCGCTGCATTGCTCTTCTCATCCAGCTCTATCACAACCACATATTCATTCGAACCGAAACGGAAGGTTTCTCCCTGTCCGTCAACCGTCCTTTCTATCACCCCTGCACACCATTTTAAGATCCTGTCCCCGCATTCTTCCCCATACAGCTCATTGAAAAGTTTAAAATCATCGAGATCAAGATACATAAGTGCCGTCCGCTGCCTGGTATTCCAGTGCTCCGTCAGATATTTTTTAAAATATCCACGGTTGTAAAGTCCTGTCAGTTCGTCATGGATCGATATCTGGTATACCTCCTGATATGTGTGGATATTCTTTAAGCACACACCGGAATACACGCCGATCCTCCAGTAATAATCGCGCTCTAAATAATTAAGCCTCGCTTTTTTTCCAGGTCTGATATAAATAAATCCCTGTATCTCATCGTCATATTTCATCAGGGAGATCTCCGCGCGCTCGCCAAGTCCCGATTCATCTAACAGTGCAATGATCCTTTTCTGCTCCCCTTCTCCCGGCATCTGACCGCTGCCTGTTTTTACGACGGTAAACTGCTCTCCATTTTTGATGAAAACAAAGACATCCTCGACCGGAAACAGCTCCCCGATCACATCTACCAGCCGTTCGCACAGATCTTCCTGCCGGAATATGGACGCAGAATCATTCTGAAACTTCCTCAACACTTCGATCTGCTTTCGGTTTTGTCTCTGAATGATCCCTTCTGCCATCTTTCTTGCAAGATAAAATACAAACAGTGACCACCCCGTAAATCCAAGCACGACCACCATGATCTTCTGCTGCATCTCCGGGAGTATGCCCCCAAAATACTGCTCCGCATGATGACTGAAATTGAATACCGGCAAAAGGCTGACCGCAAGCGCAACCGAATAGATACAGCCGATCACAATACGGCCTGACAGATCAAACAGATACTGATGCCACATAATATAGATCAGACAAAGTGCCATAACGATTCCGCCGAGTGTATCATGCGGGAACATATTTTCCGGCCGTGCCTCAAAAAGATTGCCAGATAAAATTGCAACCGTTCCAAGCAGAAGCGGGAACAGTTTTTTTCGCTTTTCGTACGCCGTGCCGATCGCTTTGTGTGCTAACACAGTGACATAGATGATCACACCTGCCTCCGCCACTGCAAAAAGATAGCTTCCCCAGGATATATGATAGGTATATCCTACACTTCCACCTTCACAGAGAACACTCTCTGGTGCAGGAATAAATACCTCTGTAACGATATTGATACACATTGCAGCCAGCGTCGCTGCACTAAATCCGATCAGAAATCCTCTCTTTTTGATATCCAGCATATAAAACAAAAATGCATACATAAAAACCGGAACCATCAAAAGTGCAAATACTGACACATGAAACCAAAACTTAAGTCCCGGGAGGACCTGCATACGCATCATAACTGCACTGCCGGTCCAGATCAGACAGGATACCAGTATCTGTCTAAAATATCTCACCGGTTTCGTATCCACCGCATTCAGGAACGAAAAAAAGATAAATAAAAAACAGAAAAAAGCTCCAATTGGAACCCCGATATACAAACTATCCAGCGTCAAAACTGCTTCCTCCATTTTGTAAAAAGTAACCAGTTAATTATAACATATTCTTATATACAATTCCATTATTTTCCGCCGACACTATCCTGCTTTTGATTTCAAAGCACTCATATCATCTGACGGATCTGCATATACTAACAGCGAACAAATCTGTTTTTAGAAACGGAGTGACCTTTATGTGCGGAATTGCAGGATTTTGCAGCCTGAAACGCTGCTATACGGACAGACAGTCCTTTTGGGAAAATATACTGGTGTCCATGCACGAAAAACTTACCCACCGCGGCGGTGATGCTTCCGGCATTTATCTGACACCTCATGCCGGTCTGTCACATCAGAGGCTTTCTATCCGTGATATCACGCACGGTGCACAGCCTATGATACGCCGACAGAACGGGGCAGAGTATGCCATCGTCTACAACGGGGAGATCTATAATACCGATGAACTGATCCCGGAGCTTACCGCTGCCGGATATGACTTTCTCACAACATCCGACACGGAAGTGATCTTATATGCCTACATGCATTTCGGTGCATCTTTCGTCTCCCGCTTAAACGGGATCTTTTCCTTTGCCATCTGGGACGGCGCCATGGAACAGCTTTTTCTCTACCGCGACAGGGTTGGGACAAAGCCGCTTTTTTATCATGTAAAAGACGGTGAGCTTGTCTTTGCCTCTGAACCCAAGGCACTGTTCTGTTTTCCTGATCTCTCACCCGCGATTACCGAAAACAGCTTAAAAGAACTACTCGCAGTCGGACCGCACGCACCCCCGGATGCGGCGTTTTTCAGGATATCTATGAAGTTCTCCCCGGACATTACCTGTGTTTTCATGCCTCCGGGCTCTCCGACACCACCTACTGGGATCTGAAATGTCTGCCCCACACGGACTCCTACGAGGACACTGTGGCGCATGTATCTTTTCTCATGTGCGATACGGTAAAACGGCAGATGATCTCCGATGTGCCGGTCTGTACCTTTTTATCGGGCGGCATCGATTCGAGCATCGTCACGGCGCTTGCCGCCGCTTACCAGAGGGAACACGGCGAAGTCTTAAATACGTTTTCCTTTGACTTTACGGAAAATGATATTTATTTTAAATCCAATGCCTTTCAGCCGGAACGTGATCTTCCCTATGTAAACTGCATGTTAGAGCACTGTAAAACAAATCATACTTATCTGGAATGTACCCAGGAGACGCTCGCCGACATGCTCTATGCTGCCGTGGATGCAAAGGATATGCCGGGTATGACGGATGTGGATGCCTCTTTGCTTTACTTCTGTTCTCTGGTAAAAAAGCAGAACAAAGTCACACTGACCGGGGAATGTGCCGATGAGATCTTCGGCGGATATCCGTGGTTTTACCGCCCGGAACTGATGAACCGGGATGGTTTTCCGTGGTCAGCGGATACAGATGCCCGTACCGCTTTTCTGGATGATGATGTGATACAAAAGCTCGACCTTTCGTCCTATTCCCATGCAAGATACGAAGAATCCTTAAAAAAAGCGCCCCATCTTCCCGATGAAACCGGCGAAGAATACAGACGCCGCGAGATTGCCTACCTGAATATCAAATGGTTTATGCAGACACTGCTTGACCGCATGGACCGCACCAGCATGTATTCCGGTCTTGAGGCGAGAGTCCCCTTTGCTGACCACCGCATCATCGACTATGTATACAATGTTCCATGGGAAATGAAATACCAGAATGGTGTGGAAAAAGCGCTGCTTCGTGATGCCTTCCGCGATCTTCTGCCGCCGGAACTATTGCACCGCAAAAAAAGTCCTTACCCGAAAACCTACCATCCGGGTTATGAAAAGATCCTGATCTCGCGGATGACGGATATTTTAGCGGACAGCAATGCTCCCATCCTTCCGCTTATTGATAAAAAGAAAGCGAAAAAATTTATGGAAGCACCAAAAGAATATGGAAAGCCATGGTTTGGGCAGCTTATGGCAGGTCCACAGCTTCTGGCTTATTTTATACAGCTCAATTACTGGATGGAGAAATATCATCTTTCTGTGTGACAGAAAAAACACCCCGGCACTTTTACTTTTGCCGGGGTGTTTTGCATGTTATGATCCTATCAATTTTCTATGCTTTTTGTGAAAGTAAATTACAGATTTTATAACCGTTCTTTCCTGCCTGCTTCACTTCATAGAGCACTTTATCCGCCTTTTCGAGCATCTCCGTCAGCTCCATGCCGCTGACTGTATCCTGTAAAACAGCGCCAACCGAAATCGTGACATGGTCTGCTTCCGGACGTGCCTCAAATCTGATGTTTTCCTGTTGGATATTTTCTATTAGTCTGCACACAAAATCTCTGATTTCATTCTCAGCTCTGTCATATGCCATAAAAACAAATTCATCACCGCCATACCTTGCCACACAGAAGTCCCCGTCTGAAGTCTGTCTTAATATCCGGGCAATGCACTTAAGGCAGTCATCCCCTTTTAAATGGCCATAGGAATCGTTGTATTGTTTGAAATAATCGATATCAAAGATTCCAACACAGTAACTGTAATGATTTTTGAGTGCGTACCGGTACAGCTTGTCATATCTGCGTTTAAATCCAAAACGGTTGTAAATCCCTGTGAGCTCGTCGATCTCACTCTCCCTGACAAGCTTCCTGTTATCCTCATTTAAAAGCCGGTTCTGTTTTCGCTCTTCCTCGAGTCTGCAGCGGTTGTTTATTGCGGAAATGATTATTTTGTTTTTCTCGCTGCTTATCGCTTTTTTAATCCTGTAATATTTCTGAAGTTGTTCATTCAGCCTGTCTTTCTCTCCTGTTTTCTGATAAATCTGAATGCGTATCCTGCATATTTTCAGCCGCCTGTCATTCAAATCCGTCTGCTCTGCGATTTCCTCAAGATCATGCAGCAGTGTCTTCACTTCATTTATATGACCTGTGTTTACCATCACTTCTGTGATATCCAGGTAATCGTCAAATACCTCAACATCCTGCCAGTTCTGTCCACCAAGCCGGACCGCTTTCACACACATTTCATATGCCCTGTCATATTCCGTCAACGCGTGGTCGATCTGCCCCAATGCGTGATAGGAATCGCCCAGATATGTCCTTCCAAACGCTTCCATATATCGATCCTCACACGTTGAAAGCATCTGCATGCATAATTCTTTCTCCATCTCCGGATCTTCGCGCCGGACATCCAGGATTTTCCTCATACCTTCTGTTCGTATAGCCTTGCCAGTCATTTTCAGTCACTCCAATCGATTTCACGCCTCGCAAACATCTTAATATCATGCAAAGAAAAAAGAACCACAAAAGCGGTTCTCTTTCACAAAATGTCTCTGTCCTGTTATCACAGGGAAAAATTCTCATTCGGACGAATATATAATAATCCGGTCTGACTCATGCGCTCTCCGACAAAAAACTGATACTGTTGTAACACCTGATCTTTCTTCATATCAGAGATTGCTTTCTCCACATCCAGACTCGTGATATCACTCGCAATGCCTTTCAGCTCATACTCAGCATCCGGCTGATACTGCTTTGCATACTCCATCGCTCCATGATCCGGCTTACTGTCTCTCTCACTCGCTGTAATCTCTGTCACACGAGTATTCCCGTCCACCGCACCTATGGCATTTGCTGCCGGCTCCTCCTGTATCTGAGCATTCTTTATGGTATTGTAA
>SAMEA104315434__coassemble_1234_pt1 | contig 10781 bp, 6 predicted proteins | sample SAMEA104315434__metabat2_low_PE_001 | metagenome-assembled genome bin SAMEA104315434 (sample SAMEA104315434) | gut metagenome | biome: Monkey gut; feature: monkey-associated habitat; material: faeces | place: China | collected 2013 | reverse complement strand
CCCCGGTGATCCATTTCGATTTTCCGGATGCCGACGCGATTTTTCCATCCAGTGTCATCGCATATTTCATCCGCACATACGGCAGTTTTGTCTGGATATAATGAAAAAATATCCGGTTCTGATACTCACATTCCTCCTGTAAAACTCCTTCCGTCACCAGGATTCCATGCTCCCTTAACTGCCTGATCCCGCCTCCCGCCACAAGCGGATTAATATCTTTCGCCCCGACAAACACATGGCTGATGCCGGCTTCTATGACCGCCAGTATGCACGGAGGCGTTTTCCCGTAATGGCAGCACGGCTCTAATGTCACATAAAGGTCTGCACCCGCCGGAACTTCTCCCCTGCTCCTGCAATCCGCCAGTGCTTCCCGCTCTGCGTGAAGTCCGCCAAATTTTTTATGATAGCCTTCCCCGATGATCCTGTCCCCTTTTACAAGAACCGCACCGACCACCGGATTTGTTTTCGTCCATCCTCTGCCGAGTTCTGCAAGTTCCATTGCACGGCGCATATATCTTTCCTGCTGCATGAATACATTCCCCTTTCTGCAAGATAGAGTCTGCAATCTTTGTTGATTCATGACGATAGAATACACGCTCTGCGAAATTCTATTGTCATAAAAAGAAGCTCCAAACACGATCGTTCAGAGCTTCTTAAAACCGGATTTTGGGGATTTCTAAAATGACATATTTTAAAAACCGGGATACCAGACGAAACTTTTTTCCGTTTCTGATATCCGGCAGGATATCTGATTTTTGCAGCAACAGGATGCACGCTCGGCGAACATTCTATTGTCATAAACAAAAAGGCTCTGAAATAAAAATATTCCAGAGCCATGTATGCATTCTTACCGACCGTTTAAAACGATCCTTTCAATCCTGCTGATCCATATCTTCTTTCATCCAGACTATACTGTCGGCTTCGGAGTTACACCGAATCATGCCTTGCGGCTCGTGGGCTATACCACCGGTAGGGAATCACACCCTGCCCTGAAGATCATATTCTGTTTTTATGTGTCTGAGTATAACACTCTTTCTTAAAATGTCAATACTTTTTTCCAGCCGGGGTCCAGCTTCATCCTTCCTTTCGCAGCATGTTACTGTTTCGCCGGTAAAATTTACTGCAGCAGATAAATAAGTCCGAAACACCCTGCCCCGCAGTTGCTTGTGATGGCAGCGGACGCCTCCTGCATGTAGATCTGGTCGAACTTCCTGTACTTTTGCACTTCCGCCAAAAACAGGTCCTTTGTCTCTTTCGAACAGCCCGCAGATGTTATAAACAGAACTTTCTCATCGATCGGAGACAGGCGCTTCATCTGTGAACGGATATATCTTTTATAGACATCCTCCGTGTTGCCAAAAAAAATGGCGGACGGCACAATTTTCTTTTTGTGCAATGCTAAGACCGGATGGCACTGCAGCATTTCGGTGAGTTTCCAGATCTGTTTATTCAACAGCCCGCTTCGGTAGAGCTGCTTCGAGCTGTCGAGAATAAAACTGGTCTGCACTTTCTGCTGCATCTGTTCCATACTCTGTAATATCTCATCCAGATCCTTATTTTTCAATGCCATATTTGCTGCACGCATCACCATCAGCCCCGTACCACTGGATAAATGACCGGAATCATACACCTGCACATGGGAAAATCCGGCTGCCGCCTGGCTCGCATTTTTAAATCCATTTCCGGAACCGGATGCAATGCTGATGTGCAGCACCTGCTCCGCCTCCTCGAGCAGATTTCCAAAAAATGTTTCATATTCCCCAACTGTCGGCGCCTCCGACTTGGCATACTGATCCCGCTCCATGTAGGAGAGCAGACTGTCCGAATGGATCTCAACCATATCCTCAAAATGCCCATGCTCCGTGTTCACAAAGTAATGCATGACCGGTATTCCAAGCTGTCTTATCACATCGTTTGGCACATCTACAACGTTATCCGTACTGATGATCAGCTTCTGTTTTTTCTTCTGCCCTAAGATGCGGAATCCGTCCATCTCCTTCATCTCATCCTGGTCGATCATGTATTCAATGCGCTCTTTCGGCAGATACCTAAGCAGCATCGCCTCAAAAAGGAGTCCGTTGATCGGCTTTGCAAGATAGTCGGAAAATCCCATTTTACGGTATTTTTCTTCCGCACCCGACATCGCATTAGCAGTCAGTGCAATGATCGGTGTCTTCCGGCAGAATCCGCCTTCCTGGCTGCGCACCAGATCCATGGTCTTTTCTCCATCCATTTCCGGCATCATATGGTCCATAAAGATCACATCATAATTGTTCTTTGCTGTCAGTTTTAAGCACTCCATCCCGCTGTGCGCCAAAGAAAGCTGGACTTTCGTCTCGCGGAGCAATTTTTTTGCGACCAGCAGGTTCATATCATTGTCATCCACGACAAGCACCTTTGCCTCCGGCGCCTCAAAACTCTTTTTATAAGAGGATCTCTGACGTCTGGATGAGCTGTTATAATTGAGATTTCCAAGCGGTGCCGCGTTTACGATCTTCTGCGGGAGCGTAACCGTAAACGTAGATCCCTTCTGATAGATACTGTCAACCGTGATCTGACCACCCATCAGATTTACAAGCTGGCTGCAGATGGAAAGCCCAAGTCCTGTTCCCTCGATTCCTTTCGTGCTGCCCTCATTGACACGCTTAAAACTGTCAAACAGATATTTCATATCGTCCTGGCGGATTCCCATACCGGTATCGATCACGGACATTTTTAAAAGGATCTCATCCGCCCCCGTCTGCTCTCCCTCCACAAACAGCGTGACCGATCCTTTTTGCGTGTATTTGATCGCATTGCTTAAAATATTCGTCAAAACCTGTTTGATCCTCATTTCATCGCCGTAAAGCATCGATGGCAGTTTTTCAGACACGTTGACACAAAATTCCAGGTTTTTCTCGTGCGCACGGATCCAGGTCGTATTCACAATCTCACTGAAAATCTCCCCTGTCTCATAGCGCGCCGGAACGACCTCCATTTTTCCTGCCTCAATTTTCGACAGATCTAAAATATCATTGATCAGGGATAGAAGCATCTTACTTGCGCTCTGAATATTATTGGCATTCTCAATAATATCATCCGAGAGATCCTCCTCCCGCAGTGTCATTTCATTTAACCCTATGATCGTGTTGATCGGCGTGCGGATCTCATGACTCATATTGGCAAGAAAACGGCTCTGTGTGTTCATCGCGGCGACTAACTTCGCCTGCTGTTTCTCATTTTCTTTTCTCTGATATTCATACAGTGTGATCTGGATAAACATAAACGCACAGGTCAGAGAGATGGTTATGACTGTACTCACGATAATATCCACATAAACCACAGAATCTGATTCCATATAAACAATTTTCTCCGGATGAACAAACGCTGTGTAAAAGCAAAATGCATCTGCGATAACTGTGATAATGGCTCCAGCGATCAGTTCCTTTCCCCGAAGCAGAAAAAAGAGAGAGATAAACCCTAAAACGAACCAGAGCGGCATACCACTTTTCAGTCCACCGGAGCGCAGAAATGTAACCGGAAGGATGATCCCATTTAGTCCCGCCATCAGAATAAAGGAACAGAGGTCATATTGTCTGAATTTCTTTCCAGCCCAGAATAGAACTCCCATAAAAATTGCCCCGATAAACATTGCCGCGACATTTCTGAGCCCCATCCCCTCGGCAAGTGTATATATTCCACCCACAGTCATCGCAATGGTGCCAAGCAGTGACATAAAGCGGAATAACTGTGCATGAATGGAAACATCTTTTCGGATCAGTACCTGAATGATCCTGTCACTCAACTTGTTCATTGCCCGTTACCTCCCCATCTTTTTAATGTTTCTGCTGCACTGATAAAATCAAACAGTTCGATCTGGTCTGTCATATCAGCGATCACCTGTGCATCTGAATCTGTCAGTGAGCTTCCGGTTTCTTCCTTCAAAGCCACAAGCAGCCTCATTGCCTCCTCCTGGTCGAAGTTATCGATCGCTGCCGACAATTTCTGCGTCAGGCTTTTTTCCTCCCCTGCTGTCACATACGCAGACAGTCCATCAAGGACCGAGCAATAATCTGCGATCAGTTCCGCATGATTTTGTATGATATAATTTTCATCCCTGTGCTCACACGCCTCCTGCATCCTCTTTGCTTTTCCAGAAAGTTCTTTTGCACCGATCGTAAGACTCTGCCCTTTTAAGGAATGTACATTGATCTTATAATTTTCCCAGTCTTTTTTATCGTACAATTCCTGTAATAACTGGATCTGCGTGGTTCCCTGGTCATAAAAACACTGCACGATCTCCATGTAATCCGCTTCATTATTGTCAAAATAGGAAAGCCCCAGCCGGCGGTCGATTCCAACTACATCAAACTCCTTCGCCTCTTCCTTCGCCTCTTCCCCCGTATCTTTTTCGATAAACACACTTAAATATTTGCGGAGCACCCGCTCCATCGCTGATTTCTCAATCGGTTTGGCAACAAAGTCATCAAACCCCTCCCGCATCAGCATTTCCCTTGCTCCTCCTATCGCATTGGCAGTCAGGGCGACGATCGGTACCTTCCGCTCTCTAAACCGAGGTAATTCATGAATCCTGTGCATACATTCCACGCCGTCCATTTCCGGCATCATATGGTCCATAAACACAAGATCATAATTTCTTTCGCTGACCTTTTCGATCGCCTCCCTGCCGCTTAATGCCGTATCGATCGTAATTCCGTAATGGGCCAGCAGACTTAAGACAACCTTTAAATTCATGGCACTGTCATCCACCGCAAGGATCCTGGCTCCCTTGATAAGGAACCTGTCATGATGCCACCGCTCATCATAGGCATCCTGCTGGAGTTTTTCACCATTTAAGACCGTGGCGATCGAGAACACATGCATCGGGCGGTAAATGAGCTGGACTTCTGACCCGATCTTTTGCAGATCACAGTCGCGGTTTGCCATGACGACCACTTTCATTTTTCCGGTCAGGCTGTCAAAATAACTTTTATCTGAAAAATATTCGACATCTGCTACAAACAAAAACTGGTACGCCTCATGCCTGATACGATTTTTTAACTCATGCATGGTAGAACACCGAACGGCATCTACATGAAGCTGCTCTATCATCCTCTGGATACATTCCAGATATCCGTCGCGGAGCTGTCCAAAATGGTATCTCTCCAGATCCATATAAAAAATGATCTTTTTATCCCCGGCGTCACGCACTGACACGAGCGGCATATCCGTAAGTACTCTCTGTGGAATGATGATCGAAACTGTCGTTCCCACATCCGGAACGCTCTCGATATGCATATGCCCATTCATCTTGCTGATCATTTTGCGGGAGATTGCAAGTCCCAGACCAATTCCTCCCGCACGGCGGTCACGCGTGGTATCTACCTGATTATAGGTATTTTCGAGCGCATCAATATTTTTCTCGCTCATACCGATTCCGGTATCCTTCACCTTCACCATCAGATTAATACCGTACGGCTCTTTGCGCGCACCGACAAACAAAATGACACCGCCGGCATCGGTAAACTTGATCGCATTGTTGATGAGATTTAAGATAATGCGATATATTTTCTGGCTGTCTCCCAGCAGATTATTCGGAATATCCGCCTCACAATCCACAATGATCTCGAGATTCTTTTCCTTATTCCACACATGCGCCATGTTAACCACATCATTGATCACCGATGTGATGTTATACGGCTCCTCGACCAGTTCCATGGTATCATTCTGAAGTTCTGAGAAATCCAGAATATCGGATACCAGAGACATCAGATTTTTTCCTGCAACCGTAATGTCATACAACTGCTCTTTGGTCGTATCATCCACCTTTGCATCCAGCAGTTCTGTTCCGGTCCCAATGATAGAATTTAACGGTGTGCGGATCTCATGCGAAATATTAGCCATAAAATCATCTTTTGCCCGCTCCGCATCCTCAAGTTCCCGCATTGCCTCATCAAGCTCTATTTCATGCTGTATCCGGTTCTTTAACTGCCTGTTTTCCACGATCTCAAGGATGATGATCGCTAAAAACTGCATAAAAAACTCCACTTCCCATATGGGATTATCATAATTTACTTTATCTAACAGAAAAATATCGAGACAAAATAAAACGATCGTTGCCGCCAACGAAATATAGTTGATTTCCATCAGATCAAAAAGAGACAACATCACAACACTCGCTGCAACTGTTGCCATGGCAAGAGACGATCCATCCGTAAAAACTGTATATAAAATGATGTTCGTCCAGATCAGAACTGCACAGAATATTTTGGCCAGTTTGGCAGAGCCCCCTGACAGGATCCGAAGCCCGATGCTCGCCAAAAGGCCGCAGATCACCACTGCTGCCACCCAGCTTGGCCATTTTAAGTAAACCGCTGCCACCACCATATAAGTGGCATACACCACATAAAGTACGTACGGGATCAGCCCCGCCCTGTCCTTTTGTATTTCTCTTTTCATAACGTCCCCCTCACTCGCTTATATCTGTAATTTTCTGCTGCAATTCCAGAAATACCTCTGTAAGGTTCGGATCAAACTGGGAGCCGCTATTTTCTTTTATTATCTCAAAAACCTTAGACGCAGGACGGATCGCTTTCTTATAGCAGCGGTCCTGATATAGCGCATCAAATACATCGGCAAGCGCCATGATCCTTGCACACAGCGGAATATCCTCCCCGGAGAGCCCATCCGGGTAACCCGTGCCATCCCACCTCTCATGATGATATCTCGCTATTTTTCTGGCAATGTCCACATATTCCTCATGCTCCACATTTCCAATGATCCGGTCTATGATCTCACATCCGTCTACCGTATGCCTTTTCATGACCTCAAATTCTTCCTCGGTAAGCCTTCCCGGTTTTAAGAGGATCGCATCCGGCGTCTTTATTTTCCCGATATCGTGAAGCACCGACGCTTTTACGGTATTTAACTCATAATTGCGGTCAAGGATATCAGCATAAAGCCCCCTCTCCCGCAGCGCGCGTGTCAGTATCCGCACATAGTTCTGGGTATTTTTTACATGAAGCCCGGTGCTGCCGTCACGGCTCTCGATCAGGTTCGCGATCCCGGTGATGACTTCATCCTGCATGCGCGTCATCGCGGCAACCTGTGACGCAACCATTTCCTCTAAATGATTCTGGTACTGTTTATTCTCTAAAATCCGTTTCACACGGCTCACTAGAACCTGGGAGACAAACGGCTTGCCGACAAAATCCATTGCACCCGCCTCAAAACATTTTGTCTCCGTCTCTGCATCGTTATCGCCGGTTAAAAACACGACCGGTATCATAGCTCCATGTTCAAGTTCCCGAATCTTTTTCAGTGTCTCAAACCCGTTCATTTCCGGCATATTTACATCTAAAAGGATCAGATCCGGTGTCACTTTCGAAAGAAGTGATAATGCCATTTTCCCGGATGTAGTCGCAGAAATGCGAAATTCTTCCCCAAGAATTGTCTGCGCTCTTTTCAGATTGCCCGGATCGTCATCCACTAAAAGGATCAGTTCTTTGTCTCTCGTCTGCATATGCTTCTCCTTTGTAAAAACCTGATTTAGCTGTTCTTTTACACGTAGGAATGGTCTACCTTGATAATAACGTAATAATTATTGCCAAGACGTTCCCTCACCTGTTCCGTAATGCGTGTTACCAGTTCGTCATCCTGCACATGAAATTTATACGGCACCAGAATATCAAAAATGATATTGGTATGTGTCGGTCCCGTCACAACACGAAAATCGTGCATATTGATCTGCTCATCGATGCTCTTGATGATTGATGCCACAGCCGCTTTCATTTCACTGACATGCTCATCCGATGTCACGATCGGATCCATATGTATCGTCGCTTCACATCCTAACTTTTGTTTCAATTCGTTTTCAATATTATCCACAACATCATGGATTTCTAAGATATTTCCCTCTGCCGGGACCTCCGCGTGCGGCGATACCATCTGTCTTCCCGGACCGTAATCATGCACGATCAGGTCGTGGATCCCGCAGATCTCCTCGTGTGCCATCACGATCTGATCGATCTTTTGCACATACTCTTCTTCCGGCGGCTGCCCTAAAAGCGGATTTAACGTATCTTTTGCAGCACCGATCCCCGCACACATGATAAATACGCCCACTAACGCACCACAGTAGCCATCGACATAGATTCCGGTAAAATGCCCGATCAGCGTTGCCGCAAGTACCACCGCTGTGGCACAGGTATCACTCAGACTGTCGGTTGCCGTTGCTTTCATGGCGGCGGAATCAATTTTTTTTGCAACCCCGCTGTTATAAAGGTACATATACAGTTTTACGAGAATCGAGATGATAAGGATCACAACCACCAGAACGGAAAACTCTGTCTCTTCCGGATGAATGATCTTTACAACGGAATCCCTGATCAGCTCATATGCCATCAGAAGGATCGCTGCTGCAACGATCAGTCCCGATACATATTCGATCCGTCCATGCCCAAACGGATGCTCCGGGTCCGGTTTTGCCCCTGCCAGTTTAAATCCGATCAGCGTGACGACCGAGGATCCCGCATCGGAAAGGTTATTAAACGCATCCGCTGTCACAGCGATCGAGCGGCTGATCGTTCCTGCAAAAAATTTTCCACAAAAAAGCAGAATGTTTAAAAAAATCCCGACCATACCGCAGAGCATGCCGTACTCCTGCCTGACCTTTCCCTTATCCTCTTTTTCCTTGATAAAAAACTTTGAAAGAAATGTTATCATTCCCTGCTCCCCCTGTGTCCAGTCTCATACCCTGCCTGTTTCAAAACACTTCTGTCTCACATAAGTTATCCGTTTTTCATTTCTAACGGATCTTTCCAATATCCTGCAGCGGCCAGTAAATAACTTCGCCTTTACCGAGGATCTTATCAAGATTCACATATTTGTTATCCCAGTAGCGGGCATCCCAGGAATCGTTCCTGTTATCACCTAAAACCAGATAACAATCCTCCGGTACTTCAAACAGAAACGGTCCCGTTGCCACGGTCCATTCCTCTTTGAGATAATCTTCCTCGAGCGGTGTCTCGCTTCCATCAATATAAATCTTCCCGTCATCAATACGGACTTCCTCACCCGGCAGTCCGATCACTCTTTTGACATAGAGTTCTTCCTCATCATCCGGGTAATGGAAAATGACAACATCCCCGCGCTCCGGCGTACTCTTTAAAAATGCAAGGCGGTTTCCGATCAGACGGTCCCCCGGCATGATCGTGTTCTCCATGGATCCGGTCGGTACATCCGCATTGATGATCAGATAATTTTTGATCAGAAATGCTGCGCCGATCGCCAGCGCAAAGGTGAGTACCCAGCTTAAAATCTCGCGGGCTGCACTGGTGCTTTTCTGCGTTTCTTTTTTATTTTCATCTATATTCATCCCGGTATCCTGTCTTTTTGTTTCCATCTGTGTCCTCACTTTATGCCATAATGATTTCTTTTATGTTAAAATATTATAATGTATTAAATATAATTTTAGCACACTTGCCACAAAATAAAAAGTGCCACACCCTGCGATGTGACACTTTTTTGTCTATGATTTATTTTCAGGACTACAACCTGTTTGTAAAGCGATACGCTGTCTTTAGTCAGCAAATAATGCTGTGGAGTAGTAACGGTCACCGCTGTCCGGAAGAAGGGCAACGATTGTTTTTCCTTTGTTTTCCGGGCGTTTTGCAAGCTCGATTGCTGCATATAAAGCTGCACCGGAAGAAATTCCAACTAATACACCCTCTGCTTTTGCAAGCTCTTTTCCTGTTGCAAATGCATCCTCGTTTGCTACCGGGAATACCTCATCATAAATCTTGGTATCTAATACTTCCGGAACGAATCCGGCACCGATTCCCTGGATCTTGTGAGGACCTGCAGTTCCTTTGGAGAGAACAGGGGATGTCTCCGGCTCAACTGCTACAACCTTTACATCTTTATTCTGGGATTTTAAGTACTGACCAACACCTGTAACTGTTCCACCGGTACCAACACCTGCAACAAATACATCGACTTTACCATCTGTATCTGCCCAGATCTCCGGTCCTGTTGTCTCGAAATGAGCCTGTACGTTTGCCGGGTTTGTAAACTGGGATGGGATAAAGCTTCCAGGAATCTCTTTTGCAAGCTCTTCTGCTTTTGCGATCGCACCTTTCATTCCCTTTGCACCCTCTGTTAAAACGATCTCTGCACCGTATGCTTTTAAGATGTTACGGCGCTCAACGCTCATGGTCTCAGGCATTGTTAAAATGATACGGTATCCTTTTGCTGCTGCGATAGAAGCAAGACCGATACCTGTATTTCCGGAAGTCGGCTCGATGATCACGGAGCCTTCTTTTAAAAGACCTTTCTCCTCTGCATCTTTTACCATGTAATATGCAGCACGGTCTTTAACACTTCCTGATGTGTTAAAATACTCAAGTTTTACAAGAACTTTTGCCTCAAGTCCTTTGCTTTTCTCTAATTTTGTTACCTCTAATAAAGGTGTTTTTCCGATTAAATCTGTTGCGCTCTGATATACGTTTGCCATGATTTTCCTCTCCTTTTCTGAAATTTTTACTTTATTGCCTTAAATGCCTCATCAAGGTCCTCGATGATATCCTTGATATTCTCTGTTCCGATGGAAAGACGGATCGTGTTCGGGTAGATTCCCTGCTCTGCCAACTCTGCCTCATTTAACTGTGCATGTGTGGTAGAAGCCGGGTGAATGACAAGTGATTTCACATCTGCCACATTTGCAAGTAAGGAAAAGATCTCAAGATTATCGATAAAATCTTTTGCCTTCTGCTCATCCCCTTTGATCTCAAAGGTAAAAATAG
>SAMEA104315434__coassemble_1225_pt1 | contig 10814 bp, 9 predicted proteins | sample SAMEA104315434__metabat2_low_PE_001 | metagenome-assembled genome bin SAMEA104315434 (sample SAMEA104315434) | gut metagenome | biome: Monkey gut; feature: monkey-associated habitat; material: faeces | place: China | collected 2013 | reverse complement strand
ACCCGCTATCTGATCTTTATATGAATATACGGTTTCATATCCATCATCACCGTAATAACTGTATCCGAATTTCGCCAATTCTTCATCTGAAATATCTATAAAATCATCTCCAATGGCTGTTCCTGCAAAATTTACCGGATATTTTCCTGTTTCTATCTTGAAACCACTGATAATCCCAGCATTCACTTTCACCATGATATCTTCTGACCCGTCACTGTAAGTTTCACTGTCATCTGCGGATAACATATCACATACCTTCAACAGATCATCTATTTTGCCGCCAACATACTCTGCTATATCGATCTCTGCTTGTTTCTGCGGTTCATCCACATCGGTATTTTCATCCTGATTTTGGACTTCATTTTGATTTTGTGCTTCACTCTGAGTTGCCACATTGCCGTTAAGATCTTTTACGTCGCTGATCACAAAAAGCGGCAGCTTTGAATCCCCAACTGTCTGATTCGCATACGTAAGTGTACAATTAAAATAATACTCCTGTGTATCCGGATCCGGCTGTGCATTCATCAGCCAATCCCAATCCGCAATGGCGGCCTCATCTCTCTGCATGATCACGCCCACATTGATTTTTCCCGCTCCGATGTACACCGCATAAGTGTTCGTGTCAGTATTCGTTACCGGATATGGTACCGTGATATCCGTCTTTACACTTTCTTTAAATCCATCCGCTTTCCAGTCTGCAAAACCATTTGTAAAAGAACTTAATTCTACAACTTTTGCCAGATCCGTGTTCGTATGATCCTTACGCGGTACCATAAATAAAATAATAACTATCACCGCAATTGCCGCTGCCGCTCCACCTATTATCAATGGAAATCTGTTTTTTTGAAACCGGCTGCTTTCTGTGTTCCTTTCTTCTCTCTTTTCCATATCATTTTCCTCCCTTGTTTTGATACTTTTATTCTAGCAGACCACATGGACACATAATGTCCATGTACAAAAAAAGAGCCTCTGCCTTAAGCAAAAGCCCTTTCTTTATTTCTGATAATTTTCAATCTCACATTCGTGTTCTTTTGTTTTCACATTATAGTTAATACCAACCAATAAAAGATTACCCTGATAATCCTCCAACGACCGGCAATATTTTTTTTCCTTTATCTGCTGTATTGCACCGGAAGCAGTTTTATCCCATTTTAATTCCACCACTAATGCCGGCTTATCCAAAAATTTTTTCCGTGGGAGGAACACAAGATCTGCAAATCCCTTTCCACCTGCAAATTCACGGTGTATCGTATAAAAATTTCTTGCAGCATACAATGCTAAGGAAATTGTATAACTTAAAGCATTTTCATCATTATACTGTATATGTGATGTTTCAAAATGTGCATTCTTTATCCCTTCTGCAACCTGCTTTGGGCGATTCTGCCAGATTGCCCGTAACGTATCTGATGAATTTTTCAATGCCTTTGAAACTTCTCCCCAATCTGAAACAGATACAGCATTAATGTATTCCGCACGCACCTCATTATTTGGTATAAATACACATTTATTTGTATTGTCATACCCCAGATAACCAAGGTGTATCAACAATGTCAGCACATCATCCTCTGTCCGGAACGTTGTCATGTCATTTGTAAAACTTCCTGTATTGACGGGCACTGTTTCCCCTGCGAGCATACTCAAAATATCATCTTTCAGACTGTCAAAATTCATATCAATATAAACCTGAAGTGCCTCAAAAGTTTCCGTCTGGTTCCAATAATTTTCAATTTTCTTAAACCGCATGCAGTTTACAACAGACTTTGGATTATAAACCGAAGATTCTTCCGTAAAAGAATAACCATCATACCAGCTTTTTACATCTTCCATATCCATCTGATACTTTTCACAAAGTTCTACCACTTCCGCTTCTGTAAAACCAACATACGATGCTAAAGGTCCGGGTTCGATCATGGAAAATTCATCAAACATATTTAAAGCTGAATGTGTTCCATATTTTTTTATTGGAAGTATTCCTGTCATATAAACCAGATGAATATATGCTTTATCCTTTAATAAATCCCTCAGAAAATCCAGGTACTGTTCCTGTTCATTCTTATTAAACTTTGTCTCGCGGAAAATACAATCCCATTCATCAATAATCACTACAAACGGTATTTTAGATTTACTGTAAATATCCTGCATCGTACGCGTCAGATTTTTATTATCAAAATAACGATAATCCGGATATTTATCCAGAAGTTCCCAAAGAACGCTCTTGCGAACCAGTGAGATCATTTCTTCCATCGTACTGCTCTGACTTAAAAACTCCTGCATATTCAGAAAAATCGTATCATATTGATTCAGATACTTTTCAAAATCGCTGCTTTCTGCTATCTCAAACTGTCCGAATAACTCTTTTGCATCACATTCACAGCTATAATACGCAGCAAGCATGTTTGCCGCAATAGACTTGCCAAAACGACGCGGCCTGCTGATACAAAGATATCCCTGTTGTGTATTAATCACCTTGTTTGTATATTTGATCAATCCTGTTTTATCTACATAAATCTCCGAGTTTACAGTTTTAAAAAAACTTTCAATACCCGGATTTAAATAATTCCCCATTCAAAATCCTCCCGCTTTTCATTGCTTTATAAATCTACTCTTTCCTCTTCTCCCGAAGTTCTAACACCAGCTCATACACTTCCGGCCTGCGCTCCTTCAAATGCTCATCCAAAAGGTGCCTTCGTTCCTTAAAACGCTCTGCCAGTTCCGGATGCTCTTTTGCGATACGGTCATGTACCTCTTTCCGGTGTGCTTCCAGTTTACCTGCAAGTGTCACCTCATCCCTGCCGGAAATATTGACGATCTCCTTTAAATGCTCCTCTAAATGTTCCAGCCACTCATCCTCATCAAGTGCCTCCATGTGTGCCCAGCGGCCATGAAACAGATTTTCGACATCCCCGGTCTGTTTTAACTGCTCGATCTGCAGTACGATCTGTCTCTCGATCTCTTCTTCCGTCTCCGAACCAAACGCCCAGACAAACTCCTGTACACGGTTATCCGCGCGTTTTCTTGATGCGCTGCGTTCCCCGTTATCCACGCCGCCCTCAAGCGGATACGGTCTGTTGATTCCCATATCTTTCAATGCGATATGTATGGTCCTGCGCACACAGCCTTCCTCAATGAGATAGCCGAGACCTAATTTCCGAAGCTGCTCATTCACGTCTGCGATGTGCTCTGTCATGTAGAAACGGATTCCTTTTTCTTTCAAAGATTTGTACAGGATCTCCAGGCGGTCCGCCGCTGTGATATCCAGGCTTCCAATTCCTCCTGCATCCAGAATGACTGCCTTCGTGTCATCTTTGATATGTTCCTCGATATCCTTTTGCAGCACCCCGATATTGGCAAAAAACAGGTTGCTGCTGAAACGGTAGATCAAAACTCCCTCCACCGCATGGATCTGGCTGCCTTCCCGCAGGTCCCTGAAATGCTGATGCCCCGGCTGGATTCCAAGAAAGCATCTTGCCGGTTTTGAGGTACGAATGATCATTTCCGTAAAAGAAAGAATGATTCCGATCAAAACGCCATTGATCGTGCCAAGCATCAGCACGCCAAAAAATGCACCTATAAAAATGAAACACTCCGTCCGGCTGACTTTCCACAATCTTACCGCAAGTTCAAACTCCGTTGCCCCAAGCAGTGCCGAGATCACGATCGCCGTCAGCACCGGGATCGGCAGATACCCGATAAAACCGGTTCCACACAGGAGAAGAACGATCATTGACAATCCTGCCACAATCCCGGTAAGCTGTGTCTTTGCCTGATACTGTTCGCCCATTGCACTGCGCGATACCGAACCGTTGATCGGACAGCAGCCGGTAAATGCCGCCACAAAGTTGCCCATGGAAAATGCAAAAATTTCCTGATTATCGTCGATCTTGTAACCGTTTTTCTGTGCAAAACTATTCTCCGCCAGCAAAGTTTCCGCCATAATGACAACAGCGACTGACAGACTGGTGATGATCGCATCCTTCGGTGTGATCGCAGTAAAATCCGGTATGCTCCATTTCGGCATGCCAGGTTCCACTGCTGCAAGTGTCTGCACGCCCCACTCCCTGACCGGCAGAAAACGTGTCATAAGTGCCCCTGCTGCCATCAGTGCAACTGCCATCGGAAACTTTGGCATCACTTTTTTTGAAACCAGAAGAATGAAAAGTGCGGCAAGTCCGATCACCAGTGAGGGCAGATTGATCTGTTTTGCCGTCGTCCCGATGTGCTCTGCCAGTTCAAAAAGTTCCCCGACTCCTGCCGTGCCACCCATCAGTTTCGGCACCTGCATCAGTATGATCGTCGTGCAGATTCCGGTGATAAATCCCCCCATAACCGGTGCGGAGATAAAATTGACCAGTTTCCCTGCCTTCATAAAATAAAACGCCAGCAGCCATAGTGCCACAAAAAAAGTCAGCACCGGAACTGCCGCCATCGCTTCTTTTGTACCGCTTTCGATTCCAAGTCCGACAATCGCAGATCCGACCAACGCTGCCGGAGCTGCATCCACACCAAAAATAAACTGTGGTGACGTGGAAAACAATCCAAATAAAATGATCGGGAACACCGAACCATACAGTCCGTAAACTGCCGGAAGTCCTGCAATCTGTGCATACCCCATGGAAATCGGTATGGAAACTGCCATGATAATGATTCCCGCAAGGATATCCTTCGGCAGATTTTTCTTATCATAATGTTTTAATGTCTGAAATGGCTGCAATTTCATGTTTCGCTCACACTTTCTCCTCCAGCAGCAACTGCTTCAACTGCTCCGCATCAACCGGTTTTGAATAATAATATCCCTGAAACCAGGTTGCCCCAAAGCTCCTCAGATAATCCTGCAGTGACTTATCTTCTACCCCCTCAATGCAGCTCTTCAGATTCGCGGATCTTGCAAAATTGATCATATTTTTTACCAGCATCTGCTGTTTTTCATTATCTAAGATCCCTTTGATAAAACTCATATCAATCTTGATCTCATTCATCGGCACTCCTAAAACAATACTTGAAGACGCATTTCCGGTTCCATAGTCATCCATGGCAAAATGAATCCCATATTGCTGCAGGAAACACACCTCTTCATTGATCACATCAATTGGCAGTTGTCTGCAGCGCTCTGTGATCTCCAGACAAAGGTGGTTCGGCGGATAATTATTTTCTTTTAACTGCGTAAGCACAACATCCCGGAATGACCTCTGTTCTAACTGTTTTGCAGATACATTTACATTGATGAAAAAATCCGGATTGATTTTTATAAATTCTGCACTGTTTTTCAATGCCTCTGCCAGCACATGATTTCCCAGGTCATACATGCACGGATTATCCTCAAGCCAGTCGATAAACATCCCAGGTGAAACCGCGCCATAAGGTTCCTTTTTCCATCTGACCAAAGCCTCTGCTCCGACGATCTTTCCACCTTCTGAAGTGACAATGGGCTGATATTCCACATAAAAACCATCGCAGCTGCCTAACACAGACTGATGAATGATCTTCATCAGATCCAGATTTACGCCGCCATTTGTCTTTACGATATCATTGAAAAATACAAGTTTATGATTTCTTGCAGAACGTGCTTTTTCCAACGCATATTCCAGTTTGCTCTGCACGGTCATCGTCTCTCCACAATAATTTTCCAGCATCAGACCTGCTGCATAAATTTTCAATTCAAAATGACGTCCATTCAGCGTGATATTTTTTTCCAGGTTCTTCCTTACTTCTTCCAGAAAAATTTCCGCCTCCATACGATCTGCATTTTTCAATATAAATGCAAAATTTGAATTATTCATGTGGTAGACTGCTTTGTTTTCATCCATCATATAGATAAAACGATATGCGATCTCCCGCTGCAGGCGATCCGTATAGTTCGCACCATATAAAATATTAATGTCAGCCATATGATCGATCTCGATCTCTAAAACTGCTACTTTTCTTCCGTTCTTTATGTATCCTTCCACATCTTTTTCAAACTTTTTCTGACCATACAGATCTGTCAGGGCATCAATCTCAGGGATCACATTCTGATTAACCAGGCTGTGCACCAGATAATCATTTCCATTTTCAGCTTTTACCATATTCATGAAAAATCCAAACATATAATACCGTTCTTCTTTTCCCATACGGATATAAAGTTCATCTGAAAGATTCTGCCCTAAAAGACGTTTCCCCATCGCCTGCAGATATTCCGGTCTGTCATAAGGATGCACATGTTCCAGTAATGTCTGATAAAGATCTTTTGCATACCCTGCCTGTACTCCAAAAAAATCTGCTGTCTTTTCCGTAATCATCGTGACATGGCTTGTCATATTTGTGATCAGCAGATATGTATCCGGCAAAAGATTATTTACCCGGTTTATGACATCTGATAAAAACTGTTCATTTCCACTCCAAAACTCCTGTTGTTCCATAGTAAACCCCATTTCTGCTCTGTATAAGTGTTCCCGTTCGTCACACTACCTGCCATCCCGGCATATGAAAATCTTTATTTTCACAGGGATCGGTCTGTTTCGGCCATTATCAGCTGATTTTTTGCTTCTTCTACATATAATAAAGCATTGTGACGGTTAGCTGCAATCTCCTCTTCCGTCAGCATTCTTTTTATCTTCGCCGGATTGCCAAATGCAAGACTGCCATCCGGAATCTCCATATTCTGTGTCACAAGCGCACCTGCTCCAATGATACAGTTATTGCCAATGACCGCTCCGTTTAAAATGATCGCACCCATTCCGATCAGCGTATTGTTTCCTACCGTACATCCATGCACGATCGCACTGTGTCCGATCGTGACATCATCACCAATGGTAAGTGCGTGTCCGTCTCCAACATGAAGAACCGCATTATCCTGTACATTTGTCCTGTTTCCGATCGTGATGCTGTAAGTATCTCCGCGCACCGTTGCATGATACCATATGCCGGAATCCTCCCCGATCGTAACATCTCCTTTTACAATCGCACCTTCTGCCAAGTAATATGCCATGATAATCTCCATTTCCTGTGCCATTTTCCATACTTTTCCCGTACTGTTTTCCGTACGTTTTTCCAGAAAAAGCGAACCGGAATCTCACTTGTTTTCTCTGACCTGGCTGATATATGCAGAAACGACTGCTGCCACGCCATCAATGCCAAGCCTACACTCATCTAAACACAGATCATAATTATCTGCCAGTCCCCATGTTTCCCCGGAATAGTAATTATGATACTGTTTTCTTCGGCGGTCTGTGTCATCCACGATCATTTTTGCCTTTGCCTCAGCCACCTGATGTTTTTTTGCTATTTTTTCAATTCTTGTTTTCTTGTCTCCGCAAAGGAAAATGCGGACCGCATCCGGATGTTCCCTGTACGCATAATCCGATGCTCGCCCGATCACGATACACGGCTGTTCCCCAAACAGTGCTGATAATGCCTTTTTCGGTGTCTCACGCACCTTTAGGTTCATGTCATCTGCAACTGTACTCATCATATCATCAACCTGACGCTCTCCAAAATAAAACGGATATTTGTCATATACTTTTTTCTCTTTTGCGAACCCGATCAGTTCTTTTTTCGAATAACACGGGATGCCATAGATCTCTGATAACTTTCTTCCTACTTCGTCCCCTTCACATCCGCATTGTCTGGCAATCGTTATAATCATAATAATCCTCCATTCCTGCATGTCCTTTTATGAAAACATGATTCTTATTTTTATAAAAAGTGCTCTGACCATTCCGCCTCTTTAAAACCGGTAAGCACCGTCTCCCCATCCACGATCAGTGGACGTTTTACCAGCATTCCGTTTGTTGCAAGAAGTTTTAACTGTTCATCCTCACTCATTGCAGGAAGCCTGTCCTTCAATTTCATCTCTTTATATAAAAGTCCACTGGTATTAAAAAATTTCTTTAATGGCAGACCGCTTTTTTCATGCCATTCTTTCAATTCCTCGTAAGACGGATTCTGTTCTACAATGTGGCGGTCCGTATATTCAACAGCATGTCCATCGAGCCATTTTTTTGCTTTCTGGCAGGTGGAACATTTGGGATATTCTATAAAAAGCATGGGATTTCCTCCTTGTGATGCGTTGTTGTTTATGGATATTGTAGCACAAATTGGGTTGAAGGGGGTAGTATGTAATACTTCTTTTATATTTTACTGCAAAAATCTGTATACATGATGACCCAATAATATTTTTTCCCGGCCTCAAAACTGATTTTTACCCACCTCAATTTTCCCTACTATTTTTGTATTTTTCAAATTCATCATAGCACTTTCTCATTCTTTGTGAAATAGCATGCAGGAAATACAGGCATCTGTTGCAATCCTAAATATACTTACCCATATCTGCCATTCCTGCATAATATGTAAGTAAATATAAATTTATTATGCAGGGAGGTTTTTTTATGAACTGTCCAAATAATAAATCCAAAAGCTGCTGCAATGGCTGTGGCGGGTCCTGTGGTACTTATGTAACGATCCAGGGGCCGCCGGGTCCTATGGGACCGGAAGGACCACGAGGCGAACAGGGACCTATGGGTCCACGTGGCATGAAAGGAGAGACCGGATGTCCTGGTCCTATCGGACCACGGGGAACTACAGGACCTATGGGTCCACGAGGCCCACAGGGTGTGCGCGGCGATATCGGGCCAAAGGGCGACACTGGCGAGATGGGTGCTCAAGGGGAAAAAGGCGATACCGGCGAAAAGGGTGAGCAAGGCATTCAGGGACCAAAAGGGGATACTGGCGAGACGCCTGTAATCACAATTGCAGAGGATACTCCTCTCAGCTACAAATTAAATTTTAAAACTTCTACTGAAGATATCACAACACCAAACCTGTTTAAATCCCTCGATGAGTACCATGTAGACCTCTCCGCTTCCGGCAGTACACTAAATATTCCACTGGGAAGTCTGATCCTGACTTACCAGAACACTTCCTCCACGTCTCTCCGGATCAGCGTAGCAGCAAAAAATGCGGATGCTCCTGTCCTGACCGACATTCGCAGGATCACCATTTTTAATGCCACATCCATCGAATCACAAACCTTTAACAACACCACCATATCTACCCGGATCGTCCTTGATGATCTGGTATACAGCCAGTCACAGGAATCCCACAGCATGAAGATCCGCCAGCAGGATCCCGTCACAAAACTCTGGTCGCTGTGTGAGATCCACTCTTTTATTTCGAACGGAGGTGCAAGAACTTCTGTCTGGATACAATGGAGTGAAGTCGATGTCAGCTATGAAGCACCTTCCGCATAAATGACTGTCCCCTTCCAGGATCTCAATGCTCCTTATACCTGATATCTTTTCTTTAATTCTTCAATTACCAGCTCCGCTTCTGCCGCCGAAAGATAGGGACTTTTTATGGTAGATGCAAAATAAAAATTCTTGCCTAACATATTGCATAACTCCGAAGCCGAGATACAGCGGATCTCTTTTTCATCCCTGATCACAGGTGTCAGCAAATCAACCGTATGATACAGTTCATCCCGTGCCAGTACCTCACCAACCGTAGATGTTTTAATGATTCCGGCACCGATCACACCCCAGCCTTTATGATAATAAAGTACATAATCCCCTTTCTTAAAGCTGTTAATATATCGTGATGCATTACCATATGCACTTATTTTACTATTTGCAAACATATCCCATACAGAATCTTCATCATAAGAACGGTTCGTATCAAACAATATTCCTTTTTTATCACGGGGATTGATATGAAAATCATATGGTTTTGCAAAAAAATCAAAATAGATCTCTCCGCCGATCTTGTAAAACCGATATGGCAGGAAATCTATGTCCAGCTTTTTGGATTTCCAGTAATCAACTGCCGCCATCAACGACGTATCCGATGAGCTCCCTACGATCACCATTTTCTGATGTCTGTTAAAAGCCTCCTCCGGCAAAGGATTTTTTTCCATTCCAAAAGTCTCAGCATGCGCTTCACGTAAACTTTGCGTTGTGTTCTTATAATTCTGATATAACCTTTCGAGGTCAGCGTACTTCATCTGTCCATAGTTTTGTGCATACCGCATCACCTGGATCGTTGTATCTCCCTGAACTGTTCCCCGTTTAAGTTCAAAAATAATAAGATTGCCATCTTTATCTAAAGCACACAAATCTGGTTCTTCCTGCCACTGGCGTTCCTGAAATACAGGCATAAGCTGACCGTCTTCTATATATAACTCCCCCAAATGATCTGCCAGCAAATTTTCCAAATCTTTTTCTTTGCCCTTTAAATCTGCATAGTCATAAAATGGCAGGACTTCTAATCTGTGATTTTGGTATTTAAACAGCATTCCCTCGTCCTTTCTTTTCCCAAAGATGTATTTTTATTGTATCCCACACAGATGGATTAGAAGGTTTTTCTATCATCTTTTTTACTAACACAGAGTACCTCACAAAATCCTCTTGCAGCTTTGATAAGTATTTAATTCCTATCGCTATTATATCAAGTCTTTCTTTCATAATATCACTATACGCATTGTAAATCTCTATGTCATCTATATTTTGTAATCTACACAAATCCTCCTGAACCACCTCTGCCATCTTTATAATCTGCTCAGAATATACCATAAGATTTTCCAGAAACTTTCCTAACTGGTTAACCGCTTTTATCTCCGTATCTTTAAACACCTCTCTGCGATTCGACATTTTTACTTCAGACCAATAGCATGTTGTATACATTTTTCCATATCGTTCATTATATTGTTTTGTATTGCGAACTTGTTTCGCAATTACCTATATGGATGTATTCTATCTGCTGTATATTTATTTTTTGATTGAGTTTTGTTTCACCACTTTACAACTTTTTCATAAAAAAATATCGTACAGGACTTTCTGATGTAT
>SAMEA104315434__coassemble_1200_pt1 | contig 10962 bp, 10 predicted proteins | sample SAMEA104315434__metabat2_low_PE_001 | metagenome-assembled genome bin SAMEA104315434 (sample SAMEA104315434) | gut metagenome | biome: Monkey gut; feature: monkey-associated habitat; material: faeces | place: China | collected 2013 | reverse complement strand
ACATCATCACTTTCAATCTGAACATTTCCAGAGAGCACCAGCCCCATCGAATGCACACATTCCCCGGCATGGTAAATGATCTCACCTTTGCCGTAGCTTTTTGTGACTGCACCGAGGCAGGAGAGCATTTCTTTGATTTCTTCCGGCGATTCGCCCGAAAACAGCATTGTCTGACTTAAAAACTGATAATCCATAAAAGAACAACCTTCTTTTTCAAAAATTTTAAAAAATGTTGTTGTGACAACATACTTTTGAAAAAAATTCTAGTATAGTGTACGAGTAATGTCAAGAGTGCAGAAAACAGGAGGAATTCATATGGTACGCAGAGTGATCCAGATAGACGAAGAAAAATGTAACGGTTGTGGAATTTGTGCGGAGGCATGCCACGAGGGTGCGATCGGCATTGTGGACGGAAAGGCAAAACTGCTCCGTGATGATTACTGCGATGGACTTGGCGACTGTCTGCCGAACTGTCCGGTCGGAGCGATCTCATTTATCGAGCGCGAGGCGGCAGCTTACGACGAGGCAGCCGTACAGGAAAATAAAAAGAAAAAAATGCAGGTGATGGGACAGGCGCCGGTTGGCGGATGCCCGGGTGCAAGAATGCGCCAGCTTGAAAGAAAACCTGCAGAAGAAAATCAGAATGCAGGTTCACCGGTCAGCTCCGAGCTGCGCCAGTGGCCGGTACAGATCAAACTTGCACCGGTCAACGCGCCTTATTTTGACGGGGCAAAACTTCTGATCGCGGCAGACTGTACCGCATACGCATACGGCAGTTTCCACCAGGATTTTATCCGTGGAAAAGTGACACTGATCGGCTGTCCGAAATTAGACGACGTGGATTACAGTGAGAAGCTGACGGAGATCATCAGAAATAATGATATCAAGAGCGTGACAGTTGTGAGAATGGAAGTGCCTTGCTGTGGCGGACTGGAACATGCAGCAGTGACCGCGTTAAAGAACAGCGGAAAATTCATTCCATGGAATGTAGTGACGATCTCAATTGATGGAAAAATTTTAGATTAAGAAAAAATGATAGTAGTGTGGAAAATCAAATTTTCCACAGATATAAATGGAGGATTATATGTTTTGTTTTCAGTGTGAGCAGACAGCGGGATGCAGCGGATGTACAGGAGCAGCCGGTGTATGCGGAAAAAAGAGTACGACGGCGGATTTACAGGATGAACTGACAGGAGCACTTGTGGGACTTGCACATGCCTGCATGAACAATCCAAAGACAGAGCAGACAGACCGCATTATAATAGAAGGTTTATTTACGACGATCACGAATGTGAATTTTAACGATGAGACACTGCGTGAGATGATCGCCCGTGTCCGGGAAGAAAAAGGAAGAGTGGTGCCGGGATGTGCAACTTGCATGTCACCGTGCGGCAACACCAATGATTATGATATGAAGCGCATGTGGGAGGCAGATGAGGATATCCGTTCCTTAAAATCCCTGATCTTATTTGGAATCCGCGGTATGGCGGCATACGCTTATCATGCGATGGTGCTCGGCTATACGAACGAGGAAGTAAATGACTTTTTCTACCGTGCATTATTTGCAGTCGGAGAGGATTTTGAGATGGGAGATCTGCTTCCGCTCGTGCTTGAGACAGGAAAAGTGAACTTAACCTGCATGGAAATGTTAGACCGTGCCAACACAGAGACCTTTGGAACCCCGGTACCGACGGAAGTTCCTCTGATGGTGGAGAAAGGACCGTTTATCGTTATCACCGGTCATGATCTTTATGACTTAAAACTTTTGTTAGAGCAGACAAAAGATAAGGGCATCAACATCTATACCCACGGCGAGATGCTGCCGGCACATGCCTACCCGGAATTAAAGAAATACCCGCATTTAAAAGGCAACTTTGGTACGGCATGGCAGAACCAGCAGAAGGAATTTGCAGATATCCCGGCACCGGTTCTTTACACGACGAACTGTCTGATGCCGGTCAAAGAAAGCTATGCAGACCGCGTGTTTACCACGGAAGTTGTTTCTTATCCGGAAATGGTGCATATCGGGGAGGAGAAAGATTTTACGCCGGTGATCGAAAAAGCGTTAGAACTTGGCGGTTACAAAGAGGATACTGCATTTACAGGCATCAACGGTGGAACCAAAGTGATGACAGGATTTGGACACGGAACCGTGCTCAGTGTGGCAGATCAAGTGATCGCAGCCGTAAAATCCGGTGATATCCGCCACTTCTTCCTGGTAGGGGGCTGTGATGGCGCGCGTGCCGGAAGAAATTACTATACGGAGTTTGTAAAACAGACACCGAAAGATACCATGATCTTAACACTTGCATGTGGAAAATACCGTTTCAATGATCTTGACCTTGGAACGATCGGTGGTCTGCCGAGGATCCTTGACATGGGACAGTGTAACGATGCCTACAGTGCGATCCGTGTTGCGGTGGCGCTTGCGGAGGCGTTTGACTGTGGCGTCAATGAGCTGCCGTTATCCATGGTACTTTCCTGGTATGAGCAGAAAGCAGTCTGCATTTTATTAACGCTGCTCCATCTTGGAATCAAAAATATAAAACTCGGACCGACGCTGCCGGCATTTATCTCACCGAATATCTTAAATTATCTGGTAGAAAATTACGGAATCGCGCCGATCACGACACCGGAAAAAGATTTAGCAGAGATCCTTGGATAAAATTTTTCATACAGGGCTGTCCATTGGGCAGTTCTGTTTTTTTACGTCTTTACTTTAGCGTGATAATTTGGTAATATACTAAACATATCAAAGATGGAAAAAAGATATTATTTTTGGAAAGTGAGGAGCTTATGAAAAGAAAAATTGCAGGAATTTTAGTGGCAGGAATGGTGCTTGGACTGACCGCATGCGGAGGAAGCAAGACTACCGGGGCAGATGAGGACAGCAAAGTATATGCGGTGGAAGCCGGTTCCGCAGGGGAGGCAGCCGCACAGGAAAACGGATTTCAGTATAATTCCGTGGCATCCCAGGCAGATGCGCTGATGGAGGTTGCTTCCGGCACATCGGATGCGGCGATCATTGATCTTCTGATGGCAGGTGCGATGATCGGGGAGGGTACAAGCTATCCGGATATGAAATATACAGAGGAACTCACAACCGAAGAATACGGTGTTGGATGTAGAAAAGATTCGGATCTTGCCTCTTTTATCAATGAAGTATTTGCAGAGACCTATGCCGATGGAACGATGAAAGAAACAGCGGAAAAATATGGCGTACAGGAATCACTGTTGGAACAGAAAGAGACATCTTATGAGGCATCTGCGGACAGTGATGTGGAATATATCAAAGGAAAAGGTACGCTGATCGTCGGAATCACAGATTTTGAGCCGATGGACTACAAGGATGAGTCTGGTGAGTGGATCGGATTTGATGCCGATATGGCGCGCATTGTAGCTGAAAAACTCGGTGTGGAAGCGCAGTTTGTAGAGATCGACTGGGACAATAAGATCATGGAACTTGAGTCAAAAAATATTGATGTGGTATGGAACGGAATGACACTCACTGACGAGGTGACATCAGCCATGAGCTGCACCAATGCGTACTGCAACAATGCACAGGTAATTGTTGTACCGGAAGATAAATAGTCATTCCGAAAAATTATTACGGATTTTGTAAGGAGAAACGGTTATGTTTTGGACTGTCACGCAATCGTTGTTAAGCGGTCTTGCAACCACATTTGAAATTTTTATACTGACGCTTTTATTTGCACTGCCGCTCGGACTTATTCTGGCATTTGGCTCTATGAGCCGGATCAGACCGCTCCGGTTACTGATCCAGGTCATTGTGTGGATCATCCGCGGAACGCCTCTGATGCTGCAGTTGATCATTATTTTTTACGGACCGGGTCTGTGGCTGTCGCACAATATCTGGAGTGGAAATGAGGCGGGGCGTATCATGGCAACGGTCGTGGCATTTACCATTAATTATGCATGTTATTTTTCTGTTATTTTCCGCGGCGGGATCGAGGGAGTACCGGCAGGGCAGAGAGAGGCAGGAGAAGTGCTCGGCATGACCAAAAGCCAGATCTTTTTTAAGATCACCCTGATCCAGATGATAAAACGGATCGTGCCGCCGATGTCTAATGAGATCATCACGTTAGTGAAGGACACATCGTTAGCGCGCATCATTGCAGCCTATGAGCTGACTTTTGCGGGATATTCGTTTATGAAATCAGCGGGACTGACCTGGCCATTATTCTATACCGGTGTATTTTATCTGGTATTTGTCGGCCTGCTGACAATTTTATTTAATTACATAGAGCGCAGACTGGATTATTTTAAATAGGGGGAATGTGGCATGGCAATTCTGGAAGTAAAGAATATTGAAAAAAAATTTGGCGGCACAAGTGTGCTCCGCGATGTCAGTTTCTCCATGGAAGAAGGCACGGCATTAGCGATCATCGGTTCTTCCGGTTCGGGGAAGACAACGCTGCTGCGCTGCCTGAATTTTCTCGAAACGCCGGATGCGGGAAGTATTACGGTGTGTGGTAACACACTGTTTGACGCGGCAGACGTGGGAAAAATGACCGACAAGGAGCTTCGCACAAAGAGGCTGCATTTTGGCATGGTCTTTCAGTCGTTCAACCTGTTCCCGCAGTATACGGCATTAGAAAATGTAACTTTGGCGGAGCGGCTTTTAGCGCAGGAACAGCCGGATTTTAAACAGCGGAAAAAAGAGATCTTAGAAGAGATAAATCAGCATGGAAAGGAACTGTTAACGAGAATGGGGCTGTCCGAGCGGATGGAACATTATCCGCATCAGCTTTCCGGCGGACAGCAGCAGCGTGTTGCGATTGCAAGGGCGCTTGCCTTAAAACCGGACATCCTCTGTTTTGATGAACCGACATCGGCGCTTGACCCGGAACTGACAGGAGAGGTGTTAAAAGTGATCCGGGGACTTGCCGACCAGAGGACAACGATGATCATCGTCACACATGAGATGGCGTTTGCGAGGGATGTGGCGGATCAGGTCATTTTTATGGATGGAGGTGTGATCGTGGAGCAGGGCGATCCTGTGCAGGTCATTGAACATCCGAGAGAAGAGAGGACAAAACAGTTTTTAACACGGTATGCCAATGGATAAGAAGAAAAGATCTCGTTTTTGAGATCTTTTTTTGCCGAAATGAGAAATAGAAATAAAATACTGTATATTGTAAAATTTTGCAGTATAATTAAGAAAGAATGGATCTGTGGATGTCTGGACCTGATATTGTTTATGTCAGCAAAATATTCACAGAGCGTGCTGATTATCGGCATTGTAAAAGTGTAGAAATGAGGATCAGTATGGAGAAGATCTGGAAATTTTTTGAAAACATGAATGAATATGTGTATGTCGCAGATGCGGATACACATGAACTGATTTATATGAACAAAAAGACGAGAGATACCTATGGAATACATTCCAGGGAGGAACTCGCCGGCAAAAAATGCTATGAAGTACTTCAGAATTCAAGTCTGCCCTGCACGATCTGCAATAATGATGAGCTGAAAGAAGGACAATTTAAGGAGTGGCAGTATTTTAACCCGCTTTTGAATAAATATTTTAAAATTAAAGATACGGTTGTAGAAGATAATGGAAAACGATACAGAATTGAGCTTGCACTGGATGTAAGTGCGCAGGAGCGGCAGAAAAGTGTGGTACGCAGTTATGAAAAACTGGAAGAAATCGTGAATGAGGGACTGCGTTTAGCACTCAGCACATCTTCGGCAGATCAGGCGTTGGAGGTTGTTTTAGAGTATATCGGAAAGGCGTTAGACGGAGAGAGGACCTATATCTTTGAGCGCAATGAGAGTGGATGTGATGACAACACCTATGAGTGGGTGGCAAACGGGATACAGCCGGAAAAAGAAAATTTACAGAATTTACCGCCGGAAGTATGTGCCAACTGGTACCGGAATTTTCAGGCGGATAAGCACATTGTAATTGAGGACCTGGAAGATATCAGGGAGGATGATCCGGTACAGTATGAAAATTTAAAGCGGCAGGACATCCATTCACTGGTGGTTGTTCCGCTTTATGAGGATGAAAACATTATTGGATTTTACGGTGTGGATAATCCACCGGTAAAATCCCTGGATTATGTTTCAAATATGCTTCAGATCATGGGTCATTTTATTGTTTCATCTATTCGTAGAAGAAATCTGCTGCGCCAGTTGGAACGCATGAGTTACCGTGATCAGCTCACGCAGTTTGGCAACCGTTATGCGGTCAACCGGTTCGTGGAACATGAGTGGAAGGGCGAGCAGATCGGTGTGGTGTACTGCGATATCACAGGCTTGAAAAAGGTCAATGATGAGCAGGGGCATGAAGCCGGAGACCGGCTGATTGTAAATGCATGTGAGTGTTTAGGGCGTGTATTTAAGGGGTATGGTCTGTACCGGATCGGCGGAGACGAACTTTTGGTACTTTGTCTGGGAATAGAGAAAAAAGAGCTGGGAGAACATGTTGAGAGGCTGCGAGCGGATATGAAAGAACATCAGGTTACGATGGCGGTTGGAACGATATGGAAAGAACGTGGTCCGAAGGATATCGACATGCTTTTAAATGAGTCGGAGCGCCTGATGTATGAGGATAAGGACCGGTATTATAAGGAACACGGACTTGAACGGCGCAGATGAGGGTGCTGGCTGGCCAGACAAGACTACATGCGTGATGATTTATGCAGCGGCATGCAAAAAGTATTGACATGGAGTGGACTTCAGGTTGTATGATAAATGCAAAATAAAGGAGCAAAACAAGGAGGATTTTAAAATGGGCAAATCTTTAGTAGCATATTTTTCAGCAAGTGGTGTGACTGCAAAATTAGCAGCACAGTTAGCAGAAGTGACAGGCGCAGATTTATTTGAGATCAAGCCGCAGGTTCCTTATACAGATGCAGATCTAAACTGGATGGATAAAAAGAGCCGCAGCAGTGTGGAGATGAATAACCCGGATTCAAGACCGGAGATCGCAGAGAAAGTGGCAGATATGGATATATATGACACTATATATGTAGGTTTTCCAATCTGGTGGTATGTGGCTCCGACGATCATCAACACATTTTTGGAGAGTTATGATTTTTCCGGCAAGACAGTGATCCCGTTTGCAACATCAGGCGGCAGCGGCATGGGTAAGACGGTCGATGTCTTAAAGAAATGCTGCTCTGATTCTACCAGGTGGAAAGAGGGAAAACGTTTCGGAAGTGCAGATAAAGCAGTGTTAAAGGCATGGGTGGAAAGTCTGTAAGCTGCAGGAGGATTTTCATTGCAGCTGTATTACTCCGGTTTGATGCAAGTCTGTATATGGAATGTGTAATCATGTAATTATGTAATTATGGAAAGGGATTGTTTATGTTAAAAGAATTAACATAGACGGTCCCTTTTTGTTATATCTTTTGCTGGAAAATGACATTGCCCATGTTTACAATAAATATGAAAAGTATGAAATGTATGAGAGGGGATGGGAAATATGCTTGCAGAGAATATCCAGTTACTTAGAAAACGGGCAGGAATGTCGCAGGAGCAGTTGGCGGAACTGACGGAAACGAGCAGACAGACCATTTCAAAATGGGAATCCGGGGAGAGCATCCCGGATGTGATTGCCTGTGACCGGATGGCGGAAGCGTTTGGTGTGGCATTGGATGATATGCTGCATTATGAAGAAAAAAAGAAAGAACTTCCGCTTCCGCCAAAAGGGAAGCATATGTTTGGAACGGTTACAGTCGGGGCGAGGGGACAGATCGTTCTGCCAAAGAAAGCGAGAGAAGTTTTTCAGATCAAAGCGGGAGATACCATCATGGTGCTGGGCGACGAGGCACAGGGGATTGCCCTGATCAAAGCGGATGATATGATCGATTTTGTGCAGAAAGCACTGAAAATGGCAGACAAAAAGGATAAGAACTAAGACAAAAAGATGAGGAAAACACTGCGCGGGAAGGAAGAATTTCATGAGAAAACATTATCTGGACAACATCCGGTTTCTGACGATTTTTTTGGTTGTGATATTTCACATTTATTTTTATTACAATAATATTGGAACTGAGGCAATGTTTACCGGTTTAAGACCGTATGAAGGGACGGTTACATTTGCGGGAATTTATCAGTACTTTGTATATCCATGGTTTATGTTACTGATGTTTGTGGTTGCCGGAATCAGTGCAAGATATGCACTGAAAAAGAGGACAGAAAGACAGTTTTTAAAAGAGAGGGTGGATAAGATCCTGGTGCCGTCGACACTTGGTGTGCTTGCATTTGGCTGGATCGGCGGGTATGTGATCTATCTTCATACTGCGCGTGGAAATATGCCGGAGAGTGTGCCGGCTTTTGTGAGAGTCATTATTATCTTATGCTGCGGTATCGGGGCACTGTGGTTTTGCCATGTATTGTTTGTGGCAGCACTGGTTCTGCTTCTGATCCGGAAAATCGCAGGCAAATGCGGCGCTGATGATGAAAAAATCAGTGGATGGATTGGTCAGAAACTGAGCCGCGGAATCCCGTTTGTAATCGCAATGGCAGCAGTGTATTTTATTTTCTGGGGCGGTTCCCATATCCTTAATATGCCCCTTATCACGTCCTATCGGAACGGTATTTATATTCCGGCATTTTTAGCCGGGTATTATCTGTTTTCAAATGAAAATGTCATGGAAAAATTAAAGAGTGCAGTATTGCCGCTGGGACTTTGCGTGGCTGTAAGCGGCATATTTTATATCGCAAGATGTTATGGGATGGTATACACAGATAAAGAGGTACTGTCAAGGTGGGATTTAAACCTGTATGCATTTTTTATGGTATTATTTGTGCTTGGTGCAGGTGCAAAGTGGCTTGATTTTTCCAATGCGTTTACGGACTATATGAGAAAATGCTGTTTTGGAATCTATGTGCTCCACATCCCGGTTCTTTTAGTGATCAATTATCTGCTCGTGGGAAAAGGACTTCCGGTGACAGTGATCTATGGCATTGAACTTGTGGGCGGATTGGGAGTGTCTGTCTTATTGTATGAGGTGATACGGCGGATCCCGGTGCTCAGATACTGGATACTTGGGATTCGCAGGAGAGGTGCATATAGCGGTTGAAAAGCGGGATAATAAATAAATCACATAGGAAACAAGGAAGGATATCATCTTTTTAGGACACATGAAGCTGAACTTGTAATATTGCTAATGACAGTGGTAAAATATGTAAAGTTGCAGGAAAGGTTTTTATTTGTAAGAATTAAAGAGGAGATTTAATGGCAATACGATCAATAGAGTATCTGCAAAGTCTTGTTCGGGAACTTGCAAAGTTACCGGATGAGACAGAGTGGGTGGAGTTTAAATGTAATAACAAACAGCCACAGATGATAGGGGAATATATTTCTGCACTCAGTAACTCAGCCGCACTATGTGAACGTCCCAAAGCGTATCTGGTTTGGGGTGTGGAAGATAATACACATAAGATTGTTGGAACTGGATTTCAATATCGAAAAATGAAAAAAGGGAATGAAGAACTGGAGGCATGGCTTTCCAGAATGCTTTCGCCAAGGATTAATTTTCGATTTTTTGAAGTTCCAATGGATGAAGGAATGGTTGTGCTAATGGAAATTCCGTGTGCAGAGAAACAACCAGTTCAATTTGCTGGAACCGAATATATCAGAATTGGTACGAATAAGAAAAATTTGAAAGAATATCCGGATAAAGAGAGGGAGTTATGGAGAACATTTGATTCTACTCCATATGAATTGCGAATTGCAATGGCAAATTTAAGTGAAGATGAAATGATATCATTATTGGATTATTCCAAGTATTATGACAAACTTGAAATGCCAATTCCAAGAAATAGAGATAAGGTATTAGAAGATTTGCAGCACGAGAAATTTATTAAAAAGAATGATGCAGGTACATGGAATATAACCAATATGGGGGCATTGATGATTGCAAAAGATTTACAAAAGTTTGAATTGCTGCATAGAAGATCAGTCCGGGTTATATGGTATAAGGAAAATTCAAGATTAGATGCAATCAGAGAAAAAGAATTTTGTGCTGGATATGCATTTTCACATGAAGAAATTGTTCAGTATATTATGACGATTATTCCACAGGAAGAGGTTATTGTAGATGCTACCAGAAAATTAGTTGTCAGTTTTCCAGAGATTGCAGTTCGTGAAATGTTAGCAAATGCTATGATACATCAAGATCTTCAGCAGAGAGGAACGAATCCAATGGTTGAGGTGTTTAAGAACAGAATTGAGTTTTCCAATGCTGGGGCACCGTTAGTGGCAATTGAACGAATTGTAGATTCTGTGCCTGTATCCAGGAATGAAAATATTGCTGGTTTTATGCATAAATGTGGTATATGCGAAGAACGTGGCAGTGGTTACGATAAAATAATTGAGGCTACGGGGAAAAATGAACTGCTTGCACCAAGAATTGAGAATCAGAATAATCAGTTTACAAAAGCGATACTATTTGCAAAAGTACCTTTCGAATTAACAACAAAGGAGGACCGGATAAGAACCTGTTATATGCAGGCATGCCTGGCATATGTCAATTTTGAGGGAATTTCTAATGCAGATATTCGAAAAATATTTGGATTGCAAGAAAAAGAAAAATCAAAGGCTTCCAGGATTATCTCGAATACTGTTGATGGGGGATATATAAAGGTAATGGACCCGGATACGGCACCAAGATACAAGAAATATATTCCATACTGGGCGTAATTTAAGTTCTGCTAAGTTTCGCATGAAAACATAATATAATAAAAAAATATTTAAAAGCGCTGAAAAATATGATTTTAACAGTTTTTTCAGCGCTTTTGAATGTTGTATAAATTAAAAATTTTATATATTAAAAATATTTCTTAGTTCTGTTAAGTTCTGCTAAGTTTCGCTTAGTTCTATTGTTTATTTTCAAGTATTTCATTGATTCTTATTTAAAAACTGTAAAATTATGATTTCACAAAAAGTTCACAGAAAATTAGCACTCACCTATTGACAGTGCTAAT
>SAMEA104315434__coassemble_1189_pt1 | contig 11029 bp, 8 predicted proteins | sample SAMEA104315434__metabat2_low_PE_001 | metagenome-assembled genome bin SAMEA104315434 (sample SAMEA104315434) | gut metagenome | biome: Monkey gut; feature: monkey-associated habitat; material: faeces | place: China | collected 2013 | reverse complement strand
GGAACGGTCAGCTCTTTTTTTACCACCTTGATCGTCACGGCATCGTGCTGGTATTTCTTGGTGATATCTAAGATCGGCTTTGGCATGGTTGCGGAAAATAAAACGGTCTGACGTCCTTCCTCCGGGATATACTCTAAGATCGTCTCGATATCCTCACGGAATCCCATGTTTAACATCTCATCCGCCTCGTCAAGCACGATCGTATTCACTGCCTCACAGCGGATCGTCTTTCTGCGCAGATGATCCATGACACGTCCCGGTGTGCCGATAATGATCTGTGCTCCACCCTTCAATGCCTTGATCTGGCGGCTGATCTCCTGCCCGCCGTATACCGGAAGGATCTTTACGCCGTGCATGTATTTTGCAAGTTTACGGATCTCATCCGCCACCTGGATGGCAAGCTCCCTTGTCGGTGATAAGATGATAACCTGTGTTTTTTTATTATTCGGATCTACTTTATGCAGTACCGGGATTCCAAATGATGCTGTTTTTCCGGTTCCTGTCTGTGCCTGTCCAATGACATCCACACCGGACATCACAACCGGAATCGCCTGACTCTGGATCGGTGTTGCCTCCTCGAATCCCATTTCTGCTATCGCACGCAATACCTGCGGATATAAATCTAACTCATCGAATCTAACTGTTTCCATATATTTCCTTTCTATAGAAACGTGCGCCATTGGCGCGCGTAAAACAAGGGGCTGATCAACAGCCCCCATAAGCGCAACAGTCTGAATGATAACATGATGCCCGTACTTTTGTCAAGAAATTCCCCTCCCTGACCGACCGCATCTGTCGCGGTTTTTCGGGGATTATGTACCCCAAACCTCACCTTCCGACACAAACTGTCCCGGCATCACGGTCTGGGTATTACTTCCTATTTAAAAGCAATCGACGATCATGTATCTTATCCATTCTACTGCATCTGATATTTAATTCCGGTTTTCCGTGTGAAAAACTCGATTGCGGATTTTTTTCTTTCTAATATATGATATGCCGCATTCAAAAAATGTTTCCTTTTTTTATTTATCACTGACATCCGCTAAATGCCCTACCGCAATATCATTTCTCGCTTTTTTCTTAACACGGTAAAGCATTGCATCCGCAGCATGTAAGAAATCCCAGCTCTTATTGTCATCTCCCGGAACATCAAAACAGATCCCCTGCGAGATCGTCACCATCGGCATTGCCTTTGAATATTCATGGCGGATACCAAGATCCATGATCTTCTGTCTCAATGCCTCCGCCGCATGTCTGACCGCTTCCTCCGTCATATTCTGGTAAAGGATGATAAACTCATCCCCTCCATATCTTGCACAGAAAATCATGTCGTTCTGCATCAGCTCTAACTGCTTTGCAATCCGTTTTATACACTCATCTCCCGCCTGATGTCCATAATTGTCATTGTACTGCTTAAAATAATCAATATCCAGAATCTCCATCCCAAGCGGAGTCTGATTTGTCAATGACCGTTCAAATACATTATCAAGATAATCGTTCAGACGGAATCTGTTTGCCAGATGTGTCAGAGCATCCGTCTCAGATTTTTCCTGAAGCCTGATATTTGCCTCCTCGATCTCCCGCCTCTTTTTATTTGCTCTCTCTAAGGATTCGCGTACATCAAGCATATTTGCGATCATCGCCTGTTTTTCCTGTTCCATGACCTCGGACAGTTCATAATAGTGTCCTGCAGCCTCTAAATATGCATCATTATCCTTATGCATACGGTAAAATTTGATTTTTAACGCAATAATTTTTCTCTGAAGATTAACGATCTTTGCCTGCCATGTCAATGGCTCTAAAATTTCCATAATACGCAGAAATGCGTCATCATTTCCTATTTCAAGCAAAAGCTGGCTGAACTCATAAAGATCTCCAAACATATCCATGATCGGAATATCTGCATTTATTTCCTCACAGACCAGACGGATACTCGCATCGCGCGCCTCTGTCTTTCCCGTCGCATGACATACCTGTGCCTTAAAACAGCGAAAACTTAATAATTCAATCCCATCAATACGGCCTGCGCACTGTTCCGTAGCAAGCTCTAAATAATATGCTGCTTTTTCCGGCATGTCACGATATAAATATCCCGTTCCGATTCCAATATAAACACAGGCTGCCAGACGATAATTTCTATCATCTTCCGCAAGTCCTTTTACATATTGTCCACAATGTTCAAAATATCTCTGTGCCTCTAAATACTGCCCACAGGATAAATACAGATTTCCCAGATTGATATCGATCATATTTTCCACTTCACTGATCTGATACCTTGTGCAGAAATTCAGTCCGGTCAGATAATAGTCAAGCGCTATCGGCTCATTGCCACGGTTGATCGCGGTGATTGCCATCAGATTGTATGCACGCGCCACAAGTTCCCACTGATTCGATTCATTCAGATAAGAAATTCCTTTGGTAATGCAGAAAAAAAACTTCTCACTCTCATTTAGCAGATAATAAGTCTCTCCGCTGTAATAGTATGCAAATCCAAGCAGCTTTGCATCACTTTTCTTCATCGCATACTGCTCAATATCATAGCAGAACTGTAACGTCTTTTTCGCATCATTTCCCCGGCTGTCGTACACTCCCTGTATCCAGGCACGGACTGCTTTGTCATATCCGCCATATTCCATGTGCACTGCCTCCTCTCATTTCACACCAGCCATCATTTCTGCCGGTCTCTCTCTTCAACAAAAAGAATGCTATTCTTTATTATAAGATAGAACGGTGCCTTATTCAAGGAAGAATGCAGTTTGATCTATTCGAAATATGCGACCGGATCGACCGGAGTGCCTTCTTTATCAAGTTCAAAATAAAGATTGCTTCCCTCCACGGCGAAATATTTTGTCGGCTCACCGATATATCCTAATACATGTCCTGCCTCCACATAATCTCCCTCTGCAAAGTTCAGCTCTTTTAACTGTCCGTATACTGCCTCATAACCATCACCTAAATCTACGGTAACGGTGCATCCTGTCACCTCGTCATTTTCAATACTTTTTATCTGGCCTTGTGCAACCGCATAAACTTTGTCATTGACTTCACCTGAAATAATCACCGCCGGATTATATTTGTACTGATCGAGCGTCGGAAAATAGACTGTCGAATCCATACTGTAATTGATGATCACATTTCCCTCCATCGGCCATAACAGCTCCTCTGAGAAATGAAGTTTCTGTGCCGTGTTAGCCGTCTGTACTGACTGTGTCTGCTCTGTATCTTCTGTCTCTGTGGATTCAGTTTCCTCTGCGAGTTCGGCTGTCACCGCCGGATCATCTAATTCATTTGTATTCTGCATGATAGATTCATCCATCCTGTCAGACTGTTTTGGCGGAACCAAAGCTGACGCCTCAGCAGACTGCTCCGAGTCCTCCTGCGCGGCGATGTCATCTGTCTGTTTTTGCATTTCCTCCGCGAGTTGCGCCTCCATCTGCTCCCGCTCTTTTTCCTGTTTACTGCTGTAGAGAGCCGTTGTCCCAACTGCCGCTAAAGCGATAAGCAGTCCAGCGATCACATATTGTTTGTACCCCAAAAAACCTTTCTTTTTCATTGTTTCTCACCATCCATTATTTATTTTTAACCATAGTGTTGCCACATCCCGGATGGTTTATACGATTGTCTCTCTCTTTTTTCTATATTTTTTCTGCCTGTGTGATCACCGCTCCTTTAAAGAAATATGCAAGGATCTCACGGTAATCATATCCCTCCTCTGCCAGTTTTTCCGCTGTATTCTGGCTCAACCCGAAACCATGTCCCATTCCCTTTGCCACAATGCGGACATGGTCATCCATCTCCGTGATCGTAAAACATGCAGATGGAAGTTCCAGTGCATGGCGGAACTGCTCCCCATCATAAGTCTCATTTCCAATCCTGATCCTGGTCACATACTCTGCGGTATCACGATTTATAATTTCAATCTGTGCCAGTTCTGTGATCCCGGCATCCGGGTACGCTGCCCGGCATTTTTCCAGAAATTCTTCCTTCTCATAATAAAATACCGACAGATAACCTTCTGCCGTAGTGTCCGCATGACATTCTGCTAAGACAAGATACGGCATGTCTGCATCCTCATACAATTCTGACATATTCCGCGTCCGTCCGCTGCTGACTGCGTGATATGCCGCGTATATGTAAGTTCCATTGCAGGAAAGCGTCTCCCCTGCGGTTGCCTCCACACAGGACTTTAGTTTTTGATAATTTTTATCAAAATCTTCTCCCCATAACTCCCGCTGCTTTTCTGCAGACATACTTTCCGGTTCCTTTGTCCCTGACTGCATGGCATCATACAGGTTGGTTCTGGCGATAACACACTGTGCCTTGATCGCCTCCGATGACTTATCAATCCCGATTTCCTGCGCTGTGATCTGCAGGACCTTCATCTCCGCTGCCGTGTCCTCCTCCTGACCTTCCCCACGCTCCGTCTGACTTGTCATCCGTTGATTGTCATTTTCTAATCGCTGTCTGATCTCTCCCTCTATGCTGCCTTCACCATCTGTAATATTGTATGCGGCCTGTATTCCATCTTTCCCGTAGATCAGATCATCCAGGCGCATTCTCTGCATGATCGTCGTGATCAGAACCGGCAGTAACAATACCAGACAGATTCCCGTAAACCAGGAATTTGTACGTCTTTTTTGTTTTCTTCGCATAAAAAAATCTCCCTGTCCATTTAATATATGAAACAGGGAGACTTCTCATTCAGATTTTTTACATCACATTCATTACCAGACTAAATGCCTGCATCATTACAAATCCGATCTCTGCAATGATTAACAGGGAATAAAGTACGGTATACACGATCGGGAACGCCATTTTGCGTTTTAAAAGATGTGCCCGCCATACATAATAACCCGGCTTTAAAAAGATTGCAAACAGGATCAGTCCAAGAATTTTATAATTCTGCTTGTTGATCTTTACAATATCGACGACCACAAAAATAATGTATGCCGCAAGCAATATATAATTGAGCAGTGTAAATACTACATAACTTCCACTGTACATCACATTCATATAGCTGCCATCCATAATGCTGTCATAAGTCATTGACTGAAATACAGATGATGTCGCAACCATGCTGATGATCTCACGCAGTGGCATTACGATCAATAACAGATAGCAGAAAATATCGGAAACCGGTCCATGCTGCTCCTGCGGTGCCCAGGTATTCTGGTTGTACTGCTGATCTCCGTAGGTCTGCTGTCCGTTGTTCATGTTCTGATTTTCGTCCATACCCTTCTCCCTCCTAGGTTTTTATTTTTTCTGTCTGCTGCCGATGATATTGGAAAGCGCTGCAAACTGCTCTAACGTGAGCGCCTCCCCCCGGATGGTAAGCGGCTCTCCCAGTTCTGCGATACACTGCTGTATCTCTTCCTTGGAAAGATGCACCTGCGGCGCATTCGACAATCCGTTCGCCAGTGTTTTTCTCCTCTGGTTAAACGATGCACGGATAATGTGAAACATCAGCTTCTCATCATCCACCTGCACCGGTACTTCCTCGTGTCTCGTCAGACGGATCACTGCACTGCCGACATTCGGACGCGGCATAAAACAGTTTGGCGGAACATTGGCAACAATCTCCGGTTTTGCATAAAACTGCACCGCTAACGACAGTGCGCCGTAATCTTTTGTTCCCGGTCCTACCTGCATGCGGTCTGCGACTTCCTTCTGCACCATGACCGTAATGCTGTCGATCGGAACATGGCTCTCAAAAAGTCCCATGATGATCGGAGTCGTAATATAATAAGGAAGATTTGCAACGACCTTGATCGGCTTTCCATCATTTCTTTCCATCGCAAGTTTTGCAATATCCAGTTTTAAAATATCCTGGTTGATCACAGTCACATTGTCATAAGCACTCAGCGTATCCTCTAAGATCGGGATCAGGTTCGTATCGATCTCCACCGCAACGACTTCCCTGGCATTTTCGCACAGATACTGTGTCATCGTACCGATACCCGGACCGATCTCAAGAACAAAATCATCCTTTGTCACGCCCGCAGCCTCGACGATCTTCTCAAGGACATGCGGATCGATCAGAAAGTTCTGCCCGAATTTTTTCTGAAAATTAAAATGATATTTCTGCAGAACCGCAATCGTATTCTGCGGAATCCCTAATGTAGCCATAAAACTCCTCTCAATCCTTCCGGTTACTTAACATTTCCTCAAACAGTGTATCCAAAAACTCTGCATACAACCCGTTAAAGGTCTCATGAAACGTCTGTGCCACACTCGCATCTCCCTGGCCTGTCATCTGTGCCTCCTCAAAGAGTGCAAATGCAGTTTCATAAAGATCCGGATTTTTATCATAAAATACTTCTGTCAGTCCATCCTGAAACGCAAACTGCGCTTCCTGGGAAAGATTATCCTTAAAATCTTCCTTGGAAATACAGCCTTTCTCCTCATAATCAGAAAGATAAATGTGTCCCTCCGCGGACTTTACAAACTCACGAAATGCCTCTGCCACATCCTCGTATGTAACAGGAACATAATTCTCATTCCAGTATCTGTCAAATGTTTCCCTGTCCGGAAACTGTGAAAAAATATCGTTATCCATGTGATTCTCCATTCCTGCGTGTGAAAATCTTATTTTTCACACTATTTCTCCATTTCTGTGTATACAATAGACCGCACATTCCACGGGCAGATCTATTGTTATAAATATACAAACAGGATGTCATCACGGTCTGTCCGTCTCTGACACCCTGTCTCTCATTATATACAAAAATCATATATAAGGCAAAGATTTATTTTTCATCGTGGAACATTTCGATGACACGGTTAAGTCTTACAATATTATCCTGGTTGCTGTCCACAAGCGTTTCATTTCCCTGTACAATTCCAGAAACCTCAAGTGTTTTCTGAGCAATGTCAGTCACACCGTCAGCCGCCTCGGAAACCGTCGAGCTGACACCCTGCATGGCATCTGCAATCTCAACAATAGAATTTAACAGTGTATTGATCTGTCCGCTGATGGCAGACATATCATCATCAAATACAGTTGCATCTTTCGTATACTGATCTGCAACCCCCATAAAATCCTCATAATCTTTTAGTACTGTCTGCTCCAGGAAATCTGTACTTTCTTTTAAACATGCTGTCATGTTTGCCACAGCTTCATTGACCTCGGCAATGATCTCATTGATACTGCCAACCGTCGTGGATGTCTGGGTCGCCAGTGTACCGATCTCTCCGGCAACGACTGCAAATCCTTTTCCAGCCTCTCCGGCTCTTGCCGCCTCGATCGAAGCATTTAATGCCAGCAGGTTTGTCTGACTTGAAATTTCGAGGATCGCCTGTGTAAACTGATTGATCTTTTCAACCGCTTTCGCCTGTTCCATGGCAGCTTCTGTTTTCTGCTGTACATTTTCGTACATCTGAACCGTTTTCTCACTTGCCGCCTGCGTCTTAAGTTTTAACTGTCCGGCGCGTTCTTTTACCTCAACTGAGGATTCGCGTCCCTCATTTGAATACCGCTCAATATCCGTTGCGCGCTCTTTGATATCGCTGACTGTGGTATTGACCGTCTCCATCGTTGCCGCTGTCTCTTCCATTGCGGCTGCAAGTTCCTGCGTCGTATCTGTGTTGACGCTGCTCATCTCACGCACACGCTTCGTCGTATCGGAAAGCTGTTCTGTCGTATTTTTCAGATCCGAATATACATGGCGGATATTTGCCACCATCTCACGCAGATTTTTCCGCATGTTATGAAGGGATATTGCCATTCTTCCGGTTTCATCTTTTCTTTTATAAAGATGCTGGTTCGCCGGATTGCTTGCAAACTGGAATTCTGCGGTCTGTTTTACGATACCGTCGATCTGTGTGATCGGTTTTGTGATCGTAAATCCGAGCACAGTACCGATAATTACCGTAAGAATCATTGCAAAAGCAGCTCCTCCGAATATCTGTTTTGCGAGCTGTCTGGATTTTTCCTGCAGTTCTGATTTCGGTGCTGTAAGTACAAATTTCATGCCATTTTCCAATGTACGATAATACATGACCTTATCTTTGCCCTGATAAGTATAGGAAACGGCAGTCTCTTCCGTCTGCTCATTTCCAATCGCATCTACTACCGTCTGCAGTCCGCTGTCTGCATCTGCAAGGTTACTTCCGATCTCAAGATCTTTGTGATACATTACTTCACCAGATTCATTGGCAAGGAATCCGTAACCGCTGTCAAATATACTTAAAGAATCAATCGTATTTGTAAATTCACTGAAATCAATATCCATTCCGATGATACCAATAGACTCTCCGTTCACCTCGATCGGAATGACGTAAGAGATCATATATACGCCGATGTTGGAATTCAGGTATGGTTCCATCCAGGTTTCTTTTCCATTCTGTACCGGGATATAGTACCATCCGACATGTTCCACATCACTCGGATCATACATGGAAAAGTCTGTTGGCGTCACACTCTCAAATTCGCTGTCACTGTTGTCCCTTGTGAGGAAAAGTCCGCTCGTCGGCTCCGTAAATTCAGGATTATAACGGATATATGCGGTGAGCGCCCCCTTTGTATTCTGCGCAGACTGCATCAGGATCGGCAGCATCTGCTGGGTGAAATTATCCACATAATCTTTGCTGGTACGGAAGGATTCCGCATTTTCCAGCCTGGCGATTGCAATACTGTATACCATTTCCACCGACTGTGAAACATTCTGCATCATGGTATCAAGTTCACTGCTCTGGCTCACACACTCAAGCTGCATCTCCCGCTGTGAATCTTCGTAGGAAGTGCTGACCGAGTTTACAATACTGATTGCTCCACAGATAAAAGTCGATACCAGCGAACAGAGTATTACAGTTACTATAATTTTCGTTTTGATCGATTTCATACAAAATTCCCCCTTTGTGCAAGCTCCTGCTGATGATTCAATTTTACCATATTCGACTTTGTTTTCAATAAAATTGAATGCATTTTGTCATATTTTTGCAGCCTTAAAAAAGTATATTATTTTCCAGTTATTTCTTCGAACATATTTTCGATTTTCTGTTGCATATGTTTTGTTTATGTGTTATATTAATTGTATCGAACGTTAGTTCTGTTTTTAGTAACAGATGAAAAAACACCTTTTGGCATCCGAATCAAAGATCATGAGAAATGGAGCTTAGTGTGAAAAATAAAATTTTTCACACGCAAGATTTGTGCTTACGCACAAACTTGAGATGCGCAAAAAACAGCGCAAGAATGGAGATTAATATGAACATTCAGCAAAACATGTCCCTGATGGAAAAACTTTCTATACTTACTGCCGCCGCAAAATACGATGTCGCCTGTACTTCCAGCGGTGTGGACCGACGCGGCAATGGCTCCGGCATGGGGAACTCACTCGCCTGTGGGATCTGTCACTCGTTCTCCGCGGACGGGCGCTGTATTTCTCTGCTCAAGATCCTATTTACCAATGAATGTATTTTTAACTGCGCCTACTGCCAGAATAACTGTAATTCCGATATAAAACGGGCTTCTTTTACCCCCGATGAAGTCTGTGAGCTGACGATGGAATTTTACCGGCGCAACTATATTGAGGGACTTTTCCTGAGTTCCGGCATCATGGTCAGTCCCAATTACACGATGGATCTGATCTATCAGACGCTCTACCGGCTGCGCAATGTCTATCATTTCAACGGCTATATCCATGTCAAGGCGATCCCCGGTGCAGATCCTGTCCTTGTGGAAAAGGCGGGTTTTCTTGCCGACCGCATGAGTGTCAACTTAGAACTTCCGACTGCCGACAGCTTAAAGAAACTGGCGCCCTATAAATCCAGAGCCACCATTTTAAAACCGATGCGCCAGATCCAGAACCGCATCACGGAAAATAAGGACGAACTTACCGTTTACCGCAAAGCACCGCGTTTTGTTCCTGCCGGACAGAGTACCCAGATGATCATTGGCGCCACCCCGGAACACGACTATGAGATCATGCGGGTTGCTGAGACGCTCTATCAGAAATTTGACTTAAAGCGGGTTTTCTACTCGGCTTTCGTCAATGTCAACCACGACTCAAACCTTCCTGTTCTTCCCGGCGGTCCGCCTCTTTTACGTGAGCACCGCCTCTATCAGGCAGACTGGCTGCTGCGCTATTATAATTTTAAAGTAGATGAATTACTGACCAAAGACCGCCCGGATTTTAATATTTACCTTGATCCTAAATGTGACTGGGCACTCCGCCACCTGGAATGTTTTCCAGTGGAGATCAACCGTGCCGATTACCACACTCTTTTACGCGTTCCCGGCATCGGTGCAAAATCTGCCTCACGCATCATAAAGGCACGACGTATGAATAAACTCGATTTTTCCGACCTGAAAAAGATCGGCGTCGTACTAAAACGTGCCCTGTATTTTATCACCTGTTCCGGTCACATGATGTATCCTACAAAATTAGACGAGGATTATATCTGCCGCAACCTGATCGCTGACCGTACCCAGATACCGCGTGAAATACGCGAGGCTGGATATCAGCAGCTCAGTTTGTTTTCCTGATGACGCCGGGATCATACAATAGAATGCACGCTCTGTGAACATTCTATTGTCATGAATAAAATATTCACTGCCTGTCTGTTTGCGGTGATATTGGAGCATTCACTTACACTCACGAGGTTCATGAATATGTACACATTTATCTGCGAAGATTCTCCCAACGGAATTTTTTCCGGCATTTATGATGCATGGGATTTTAAAATAAAACAAAATAATATGTCCTGCAAAGATAACGCATCCGCCCTACAGCATCCCACGGCATCTCCAAATGCCTGCTCACACGAAGATATCCACCTTGTATGCCATGAACCGGGCAATTATCAACTGTTTTATGAGTATATCCATGTGGAAACTTCCACAGAGAAAGCCGACAAGGTCGCCCGGACCATCCAACGCAGGCTTGGCAGTGAATTTTACGATACCATTTTAAATGCGATCCTCTCCATTGTTCCTGCGAAAAAAAACGACATAGACAAAGCCGACGCTATTTACCACACTCTCGTACTTGGTCTGAATACCTCCGCCGGTACGCGCGCCATCCATGAT
>SAMEA104315434__coassemble_1184_pt1 | contig 11070 bp, 10 predicted proteins | sample SAMEA104315434__metabat2_low_PE_001 | metagenome-assembled genome bin SAMEA104315434 (sample SAMEA104315434) | gut metagenome | biome: Monkey gut; feature: monkey-associated habitat; material: faeces | place: China | collected 2013 | reverse complement strand
CCTGCGACCTCCTGGTCCCAAACCAGGCGCTCTAGCCAAGCTGAGCCACACCCCGATATGAACTTTTCTTAAAGAGCAAGTCGTTTAAGTGCTTGTCCTTTGCGTCTCATCCGTGACGCAAGAGTTATTATATAGGATGCAAACATAAATGTCAACACTTTTTTTTATATTTTTTCAAATTTTTTAATTTTGCTATAAATACTCGATTTCATAATGCGCTACACCCTTTTTATCTATGTCCATAAGAATATAAGAAGGGCGTTTTCCCTCCTGTCTCGGATAGGAAAGGCTGCCGGGATTCATGACAACGATCCCGTCCCCATATTCTATCAGAGGGACATGCGTATGCCCAAACATTGCAATATCTGCCCCTCTTGCGAGCGCCTCGCGTTTCAGATCCTCAATACCCGAACCGACATAGTAATAATGCCCATGTGTCATAAACACACGGTAGTTCCCCACCATGATCTCTTTTTCCCTCGGCAGGGACGAAAAAAAATCATTATTTCCAGCTACGATCTCTAACGGACAGCCGCATAGTTCCCCTATATAATCTTCATATCCTTCCGCATCCCCAAGATGGATCACAAGATCCACCGGGGAAACTCTCTCAAGAACGATCTTTAAATTTTCATGTTTTTTATGTGTATCACTTATAACCAGTACTCTCATAAGGCTACCTGCCCCATCCTATGTATTTCCAATCCCCATTTTTTATACATCAGATCCCATACTGATTCAGCTTTTCTTTCATGGCGCGCAGTGCTTTGCCCCTGTGGCTGATCTTATTTTTCTGTTCCTCAGTAAGTTCTGCCGTGGAACAGCCAAACTCGTCCACATAAAAAATCGGATCATAGCCAAATCCATTGCTGCCTGCCGGTTTTTCACCGATATATCCCTCTATCGTCTCCCTGGTGACAAGAACATCTCCATCTGGCATTGCAGCCGCGATCGCGCAGACAAAACGCGCTGTGCGCTTTTCCTTCGGCACACCCGCTAACCGGTCTAAAATCGCCTGGTTTTTGATCGTATAAGAGGTATCCTCCCCCATATAGCGGGCAGAATATACCCCCGGCTCCTTATTCAGATAATCCACCTCAAGCCCGGAATCATCCGCAAGAACGATATCTTTTGTAAATTGAGCCACTGCCTGTGCCTTGATCTTTGCATTTTCCTCAAACGTCGTTCCGTCTTCTACGATATCAGCCTTAATACCAGCCTCTTTCATAGACAGGATCTCTGCGTCCATATCCCCCAGAATCTCTCTGATCTCTTTCATTTTGCCGGCATTTCCGGTCGCAAAAATAATTTTATTCATATCAAATCTCCATTCTGTAACTAATATCCTTCTTCAAACGCACGCAGTATTGCATGATAAATACCGAGTGCCGCTTCTTTCTGATAATTCTCAGAACGCAGCAGGTCAAGTTCCTGCTGATTTGTCATAAAACCTACTTCGATCAATGCAACCGGAACATTGCTCGTCCTTATAATATAAATGCTGTCACCCTCAACCACACCGCGGTCCCTGCTCTGTAACTGTCCGGTCACTTCCTCTAAGCAGATCTGCGCAAACTGCTTACTTCCAGGTTCACTCTCATCCGCTTCATTGTACATGACCGCTGTTCCGTGCGCAGAAGACATTCTTCCACTGTTTGTGGAATTGTTATGTACACTGATAAAAAGATTGGCGTCTGATTTATTTGCAAGCTGTACCCTCTGGTCAAAGGTCGGATTGCTGTCATCTGTCCTGGTGTAATAAACACCGATATTGTGATCGTCCTCATCTAATATCTTCTTTAATTGAAGCACGATCCCAAGGTCGATATCTTTTTCATTGATCCCCTGTTTGTTTGCTCCCGGCGCACGGCCTCCATGCCCGGCATCGATCACAACTACTTTATCATACACTTCCTGCGGTGTCAAAAAGTCAAAATAATAATATGCACTGTCATATTCCGTTTTCAACTCATACACTTGATCCATCACGATCTCGATCACTCCATCTTCCCCCTTGCTGGAATAAGAAAGTGTCGCAATATGATTACTGCTGCCCGTGATCGGTCCATTCTCAAAATAGGAGCGGTCCGTTCCCGGAATACTGATCCGTATGGTCTGTGTCACATAATCATTTGTAAACTGGATATCCGCTCCATCTACCCCATCCGGAAGTCTGAGCTGGAGCTGTCCACCATGTGTATTTTCCGATGCATCCGCAGCAACGATCTCAAGGTCTTTCATCTCCGTCTGGTTTTCCGCATATTCCTGCTCTGCTAAACGTTCCTCCCGTGTCTCCACAGCCCATGTATGGATCTGGGGAAAAAATGGGAGTCCTATGCAGACTGCCACAGTAAGCACCGCAACAACTGCTGTTGCAAATTTTAATACTTTATCTTCCATGTAAATAACTGCTTTCTATCGATTATCACTGAATGCCTTGATACAGAGATTGGATTTTTCTACAGTATCAACACTCACCCATTTCGAGCCATTTGCACTGATATAACTCTCTCCATCATCCAGGTCTACATTTTTGGTTGCTTCATCCGCAGCATATTCAATCGCCATCGGATGTACAGATCCCGGCGTGATGATATGCAGAACAACCGCATAGCGTTCCCCGGCATCAATTTCAATTCCCTGGTTAAAATCTACGGTATAATAACCCGCATTGCTCAACTTGCCGGATGCGACCGGTATCATCTTCTCTAAGGATGTCTCATCCACAAACTGACGCACAACATACAGCTCATACTGGGAATCTTTTCCTGTTGCATAAAAAGATGCTGCTCTTAAAGTTTCATCTCCCTCAGCCGTAAAAACATTCGCGCCGTAGATGCTGTCCTTATTATAACCAAGCTGTCCAACCCATCCGCACAGATCACTCTGATAAATATGATCATAATTATCGGTATTTTCTATGTCTGTGTAAACGACATTGTGTGTCCCGATGTTGGTATCATAATAGGAAATATAAAAAAATCCATTTTCCCCAAACTGATCCCCCCAGCTATTCTGACAGATAAATGCTCCGTCCCCCTCAAGATCCGTATTGAAATTATCCTTTGGGTAGGAGTCATCCCATCCAACGATCACAACATCGTGATTGGGCTTTTCCGTACCAATATAGCAGTATGCATTCGTTTTTTTATTATAATATGGCGATGATGACTGGGAGCTCCGCAATGCATTATAAATAGATGTCTGTACCCCGCCATATTTAAATACGGCCTCCTTGATCTTTTCATAATCCTTGCTCTCAATGATCTGCATTTCCTGCACATGTTTTACCGCAGTGAGATCTTCATTTGTCTGATTATCCCCGTAAGGATCATCCTTTTCATAGACCGGCCCCTTCCACGCTGCAAGGTATGCCATCCCCATCGTATATTCGCCGCCATCATTCTGGGTCATATTAAATCCATTGCAGAGTGTCATATGATCCACAGAATACTGCTCACTCTCCTCCGGCAGCAGCGATGATTCAAGTGCACCTAATGCCGCAAATGACCAGCATGTCCCGTAACTGCCCTGATTGCGCACCTGTGCCGTCCGGCTGCGGGTCCTTAAATCGTAGCTTGTCGGCACGATCGATGCATCCGAATTATCCGCGGCCTGCGCCTCATTTTCCTGCATATTCCAGCTATATGTATAGTCCATATACTGGGATAGATCATTGAGGCTGACATAATACTCATTATCTATTTTTGTAAAAGGCGATGTAATTTTCTCAATATCTCCATTTACCGTTACAGTGCCCTGATCAAGTGAAAATGAAATATTACTGGAATGTTTCTCCACCACAAGCCTGTCTCCATCGTAAATATGTGCACTGCAGTTTAATGCATCCCGCAGTATGGAAACCGGCATCATAATATCCAAATTTTCATCCATGTAAAATTTATATTTTTCATTGGTGTACTGTTTATTGTCAATAACCACAGACAACAGATTATCATTCACGCTCGATGCAATGAGGGGATTCCATGTCTCTGCCTCTAAACTTGCGCCACGAAAGCTGCCGACCTGCTCATATTCTGCACCAGGTATATTATATTTTATCAAAAAAGCAATCGCCACAATTCCTCCAAAGGCAATAAATCTTTTCGAATAATGCATGAATCAGAATCTCCTTAATGAAAATTATCACGTTTTGGCGGTTTTGGTCCCATAAACTGATAAAAGTACGTCTTTAACATTCCGTTGTAAATCTTGCGGTTTTTATCCGCTTTCCGTCCTATGTAACGCTCGGTGTCCTCATAGCTGGTGATCAGGTACATAGACCAGGAATCTAACCCACGATATGCCTCTCCAATCTGCGTATATAATTCCGGCAGGTCTGCCTTGTCCTCTAAACGCTCTCCATACGGCGGGTTTGTCACAATAAATCCATATTTTTTCGGATGATGCAGCTCTGCCACCGGTCTCTGCTGAAAATGGATCAGATGATCCACGCCTGCGCGTTTTGCATTTTCCCTTGCAGCCTTCACCACATCGCCGTCAATATCATACCCCTGAATATCCACTGTAATATCATCATTGACCATATCCTGTGCCTCCTGCACGCACTCATACCAGAGTTTGCGGTCAATGATATTCGTCCACTGTTCTGCCGTAAATTCGCGGTTCATTCCAGGTGCTATATTAGCAGCGATCATTGCCGCTTCAATTGGAAATGTTCCACTGCCGCAAAACGGATCTACAAGGATACGGTCCGGTCTCCACGGAGTCAGCATCAGTAAGGATGCCGCAAGTGTCTCCGTCAGCGGAGCCTTACTTGTCAGGGTACGATAGCCTCTTTTATGGAGAGAATCCCCTGATGTATCAAGCGTCACCATCACTTCGTCTTTTAACAAAAAAATACGCACCGGATATGGTGCCCCATCTTCTGCAAACCATTCTTTATGATACTGCCGTTTCAAACGCTCTACCATCGCCTTTTTCGCAATCGACTGGATATCAGACGGGCTGAAAAGTTTGCTTTTAATGGAAGATGCTTTTTTCACCCAGAACTTTCCATTTTCCGGAATAAAATTTTCCCATGGAAGCGCCTTGATCCCCTGAAACAACTCCTCAAACGTCTCCGCATGGAAACGTCCTACCTGGATCAATACACGTTCTGCCGTGCGTAAAAAAATATTCGCCCGGCAGATTGCTTCCTCATCTCCGGTAAATGTGATCCTTCCATCTTCTACCCTGTCTATCTCATAGCCAAGATCATAGATCTCTCTTTTCAATACCGCTTCTAATCCAAAATGGCACGGTACCACTAGCTCATATGTTTTCATGAATTCTCCTTCATCGTTTCTTTTTGCCTTAGTATTATATTATCCGTTCTAAAATACCCTGTCAATGTTAATCATAACCATTATATCGTCTGATTGCCTGTATTCCTCCAACAACCGTATACACCTCATAACCGCATTTAGAAAGCTGTCTTGCCGCCAAAAGGCTCGTACTACCATATTCACAGTAAACTACTAACGGTCTGTTTCTGTTGAAACGCCGCATCCACCCATCGATCTCCTCATACGGACAACAGTATGCTCCCCTATAATGCCCTTCCCGGTAAGATTCCCGCTCCCTCACATCCAGCACCAAGGCATGCTTACTTAAAATAATCTGCTCCATCTCGCGCGGATGAATCGTAATAAAAGCCATATTCCCTCCGAAATAAAAACAGATTACAAAGCGCTGCCCTGTAATCTGTTTCCCTGCTAATGTTTTATCATTACATTATATGCAGTTTTCCGTAACCATGTTCCTATTTGGACACGTTAGAACCTGTACTGTTCTGTCCGGATTTGTTCTGTCCATTGCTGTTCGTTGTTTTGTTGGAAGACTTATTCTTAGAGCTGTTCTGCTCATAACTATTCTCATAGCTGTCCTCGTAACTGTTTCTGCAATTTGAACCACTGTTTGTTGTGTCTGCGTTCTTTGCCATTTCTTCCTCCATTCCGGTGTCTTTTGACACCTGTTTCCTGCAATTTTGATTTCATGCAATTTCACTTGCAAGAATATTATGGGAAGAAATAAAAAAATTATACATGCGGTTACATCATATAATATTCTAAATTATCTTTCAGCTCATCCGTGATCTTGCCGCCCGCCTTCTGATATTTATCATAGACACCGTTGATACGCTGGATTTTCTTCATCACTAACGTATCATATTTCTGCCATGCACTCTGGTACATCGGATTGGATTTTAATTCCTGTCTGATTTCCCTTGAAAACGGACAATATGTCACAAGGATCTCCCTCGAAACCTTGTTCAAACGGAAACTTCCTTTGGATTCGTACTTGATCCAGTTCTGGTAATCTTTTACAAATACCTCGCGATAATTATTTTTTCCACGGAGAAGTGCACTCCTGATCTTTTCCTTTGCCTCTGTCGAGAGTTCATGATTTTTCTTATAAAACTGGATATAATCACAATACTCTGCCGTCAGAGACTTATCACGGATATCATTCCAGTGAACACCCTGGATCTTACGGCAGATCTCCCAGCGATAACGTCCGGTCGTTTCGATCATCATATCGTCGAGATCAACCGCTGTAAAAATAGGGAACATATATCTTGCCGGTGTGTCCCTTCTTACCCCTGCTGTTTCCTGCCACATCATCGCTCTTGTTCCTGCATTCGGCATCAGGATAATATTCGGAAGCACTTCTTTCATGATCTCTTCGCGGTTGATGCCCTTATCCGGATCAGAAAAAACAACTCCTCTGTAAAATACGGAAAAATCAACTTTTCGCACTTTGTTCATGGCATCTTCGATCTTCTGTGCTGTGACAAGCATCTTATCAACAGAATTGATCAGGTCATTCTCCCCGAGGATCGGACAGAACGTCGAAACCCTGCCATAAGTAACACGGTTTCCAGAAGTAAACATATTCTGTATTTCAAATTTAACCTTCATCTCACGGTTATTGGCATATTCCTTCATCTGCTGGTCCGTTACTTTTCCAGTCTTTTTCAGTTCTGCCAGATAACCAGTATAGTCTAAATCAAATTCATTCTTTGACGGTTCATTCTGTCCGCTGTAAATCGTTTTTAACCACTCAAAAATAGTAAAGATGTGATCTGAATTACACATTTCTAAATGTTCTGTCAGATCATACAGTATATTGGCATTATCCTCGCCTGCCATCTGTACATCCATAAATCCAAAATTCAAAAACATCTCAATGATCGGTGTCGGCTCATCATCATCTTTCATCACCTTCATAAACACCTTATAATATGCATCATAAAATACCTGTGAAAGCTGTTTTCTAAGCTGGAACACTTCTGTATCTGTTGAAAGCATATCCGGAAGATCCCTGTATTTCTGGATCAGTTTCCGCATATCCTCGATCCGCTCCGGCGTATATCCCGCATAAGTTAAGATGTGCTCTAAGCAGTCTTCTGATTCTTCCTCTTCATCCCACTCGTCATCGGCGGCATTGTCATCCTCTCCCGGCGTTGCAAACTCATCCATCGCATACTGGGTAAAGTCGTGGTTTTTGTATTCATTCAGACGATAGGACACCAGTTTGTCATCATAGATATTTAATTTGCGGATGACTTCCGCGATCTTATCCATGCGTTCTTTTAACGGCGTGACATCATAATGATTCATCTCTGCCTGTATTACCAGTTCAAAATACAAATGGAACAGGTCATTCTCCGATTCTGATAATAAAATATCCTGATTATATTTCAAATAATCAACCATCTCGATAATTCCCTGCATAACACGTCTTGTCTGGTAGGAAGCCTCCATGATCGCTCCGATACAGAGACTGTCATCTTTCTGCATCAGTTTTATATACTCATCAAGGAATCCTTTCTTTGTCAGGCTCGTACTGTTATTGACTTCCCAGTTCTCAGCCATATGTACCATGTCAAGCGGCTTAAAATTGTCCATTCTGGTAAACCCCTGTCCATCGATACGCATCTGGCTGCAGAGCATGGTATAATCATTGTATTCTGTTTCCACAAATGTATGAAACTGTCTTACTAAATTTTTAAATCCAGCATACATTTCAAGCAGTTTCTGACGCTGTTTTAAAGCTGCACGTAAGAGCGTACCGCGCATACTCTCCTGTCCGTTTAATGCTTTGATCAGATCATCTGCCGTATTATATGGAAAAACTGCAAGCACAGAATCCTCTCTCGCAATATAATCGCACAAATATCTGTCCTTCTCCGAGACACCAATCACACTTTCTTTGTCTAAAACGATTCTTGCATAAGAATTTCTCTGTACAACTGATCCCTCTAAAATTAAATACCAGGCTTTTACTTTTTCTTTTTGTTTTGCTATTATCTGATTTTTCTGCACTTTTATTGTTTCCATATAGCATATCTCCTGTCAGCTTTCTACGCCGCAACACCTGCATAATGATGCAGCCGTTATTTTTTATTTTTTTTGATTACCAGTAACTCATCTAACAGACATTTTGCTGCTTCATCCTTGCTCATAAGCGTAAGCTGCTTTTCCTGGTCTTTTGTGATCAGTGTCAGCACATTAGTGTCACCTGCAAATCCTGCTCCCTGCTGTTTTAAGTTATTTGCGGCAATCATATCAAGATTCTTTTTCTCCCTTTTTGCCCTGGAATTTTCTAACATATGCTCTGTCTCCATGGAAAATCCACATAAAACAGTGTCACCTTTATTTTTTCCAAGCTCCGCAAGAATATCTGTCGTTTTTTCCAGTTCAAGTGACATTTCACCCTCTGATTTCTTTATTTTCTCGTCCGCTATGTGCGCCGGTGTATAATCTGCCACCGCAGCCGCCTTTACAATGATATCCTGTTCTTTTGCGCGCTCCATGACTGCCTGGTACATATCCTTCGCCGATGTCACAGAAACCGTCTCCACAAACATTGGCGGTTCTAACGCCGTCTTACCTGTGACTAACGTCACCTCTGCGCCACGCAGCATTGCATTCTTTGCCACGGCATAGCCCATTTTTCCGGTAGAATGATTGGAGATAAAACGGACCGGATCGATTGCCTCCTGTGTCGGTCCTGCCGTTACCAGTACCTTCAATCCCTGCATATCCTTCTCAAAGGCAAGTTCCCGTAAAACATACTCTACCAGAGTCTCTTCAGATGGAAGCTTTCCATCACCGGTATCACCATTTGCAAGCATGCCGCATACCGGATCTATGATCTCATAACCGTGACGTTTCAACTTTTCCAAATTTTCCTGCACGATCGAATTGTGATACATATTGTGGTTCATTGCTGGTGCAACCAATACCTTGCAGGTGCACGCCATCACCGTGGTCGTAAGCATATCATCTGCGATCCCATTTGCAATTTTTCCGATCACATTTGCCGTTGCCGGTGCTAGTAACACCAGATCTGCCTGTTTTGCCAGCGCAACATGTTCCACGGAAAACTCAAAATTACGGTCAAAAGTATCAATCAGACATTTATTACCGGTCAACGTCTCAAATGTTGTTGCCGTAATAAAATTTGTTGCGTTCTGTGTCATAAGCACATGCACATTGCAATGCATTTTCTTTAACAGCCTCGCCACATTTGGCATCTTATATGCAGCAATTCCCCCGGTTACACCGAGAAGTACTGTCTTTCCCTGAAGCATTTTATTTTCCTCCTGCTCTCGTTCTTTTATGATACGATGCTTTTTTATTCCAACCCCGATAAAAATAGCTTTTGTAAATCCCCTGAATATACGTTTTTAACAGTATTTTATACTGTTTTCTCTCATTTCGCAACACCTGATATTTCCTATTTTACAGAACCTTAGCTTGCACGCTTCGGGCAAACCCGTTACAATACAAAAAAAGAGACACGATAACATCATGCCTCTTTTCATACGTGCGCGAGAAGATTCGAACTCCCGACACCTTGGTCCGTAGCCAAGTGCTCTATCCAGCTGAGCTACGCACACATATCAAATTCTGTTCATACAGAACACTATATATAATATCCTTTGTTTTACTTTTTGTCAATAGTTTTTTAGATATTTGAAGCAATTTTTGTTCTGTCGTTTCAAACAATGTTCCCTCTGCTTTATTCTCCAAAAAAATTATCCTCATACAATACTTTTTCCGGATCATTTCTGTCTACCAGATGGACCGAATAAGATCCTTCCAATCCACTTTCCTTTATATAAGTTTCCAGTTCCTGACATTTTGTACGATATTCCGGATCCGACATCTGATCTTCCTCAAAAATCAGTCTGGTATCCTGATTCACCTTTAACTGTCCCCGAAACACCTCATCCAGATCGATATTTTCTCCAAATTCCTCTCCTTCCACATATGGAAGAATCACTTCCGCACTGGTACACTCTGGAAATTTTTCCTGTACCAGAGCCAGCATTTTTTCTGCGAATTCCTCTTCATACAGCTTTCCGTAAAAATTATCTTTTGCCTCATAGGTACTCTGATCCCCTTCTCCATCCACATACAGATACAGGCTGTAATATTCGTTCGGGCTATTCACATCCTCAAACGTAAATGTCGTGTATGCATTTAATTTATTTTTATTCTCACACGATACCATATGAAATGTATAGGACGGATATTTTTTTGCAAGATATTCCATCGCATAATCATACTGATTCAGCACCTCTTTCTGCCAGTCCGATAACTGCCCCTTCAAAACACTCTCTTCATCGATCGTCATGCTGCACAGCAACTCTATCTGATCATCCGTCAATGCCATATTCTCCACATCTTTTTCTGCTTCATACTCTTTTTCATTTTCCGTCTGATTATTTTTATCTTCCAGATTCCACTCACTCTCCTGCATAAATACAGAATTCCCGTTTTCTTTCGTCTGTGTGTTTTCAGAATGGCTGCTACACCCGGCACATATGATACTTATCCCCATACACATAAAAATAATTTTCTTCCATTTATTATTTTTGTTTTTCAAAACTTCTCATACTCCTCTCTGTTTTTCTGTATTATATACAAAAAAAGAAAACATCCATTTTCTGGTGTTTTCCTGCTTCATAGAACCTATAAAATTATAAATTATTATGTAAGTTTTTATCCAATGCCGGCGACCGGAATCGAACCGGTACTGTATTTCTACAACAGG
>SAMEA104315434__coassemble_1178_pt1 | contig 11114 bp, 14 predicted proteins | sample SAMEA104315434__metabat2_low_PE_001 | metagenome-assembled genome bin SAMEA104315434 (sample SAMEA104315434) | gut metagenome | biome: Monkey gut; feature: monkey-associated habitat; material: faeces | place: China | collected 2013 | reverse complement strand
AAAAACAGGCTGGTCCTGGTGGCATGCAGGTATGTGTGATCAAGCCTACTTCTGTTGAGGATGCGCGGGAGATCACAGAAACTTTGTTAGACAACCGTACCGTTGTTCTCAACGTAGAGGGACTCGATGTCGAGATCGCACAGCGTATTATTGATTTTACTTCTGGTTCATGCTTTGCGATCAGCGGTAATTTACAGAAGATTTCGAATTATATCTTTATTATCACACCAGCATCCGTAGATATTTCCGGTGACTTTTTGAGTTTAATGGATTCATTTGAGACAAGGGGTATTCAGACAGATTTTTAATTATGAATGAGCAGGAACTTTGTAAAAAACGTCTGCTGGATCTTTCCAGACAGGCTGACCGAAAGGGAATCGTTTTATTCAGCGATTTCCTTAATTTAAATGAACTGAATATTTACCACCAGTGCGAATCCGAATTTGTCACAAAGACAGAGTGTTCTGGTGGTGTCCCATATGCAGAGCGTCAGATAATTGCTTTTATTCCTGATGCTCTTTATTATGACTGGACATATCCGATCACCGCATTAAAAGTGGTGCCTGCATATCCAAAATTTGCAGAAAAATTAGGGCATCGCGATCTGCTTGGATCTATCATGACACTCGGTATAGATCGTGCAAAGATCGGTGATATTCTCATGGGCGATGGCTGCTACTATATTTTATGTGAAGAAACGGTTGCTCCGTACTTTATGGAGCAGCTCACAAAGGTCCGTCACACACTGGTTCATTTAAGTATTGTCGATGCGGATGAGATAGAGTCGCATCAGGAATTAATAGACAAGGATGGAATCATTACTTCAAACCGGCTTGACGCTGTCATCGCCTGTGTATACCGTTTATCCAGAAGCCAGTCTCTTGAACTGATCCGCGCAGACCGCGTATTTGTAAACGGCAAAAATATCCAGACACCGACGTATATCTGCAAGCCGGATGACATCGTGTCTGTGCGTGGACATGGACGGTTTCATTTTATCTCCATTTCCGGTGAGACAAATAAAGGACGTCTGAAGATCAAATATCAGCTATATAAAAGTTAACAAGGGAAACAATGCGAAAATGATTTTTCGCATATGAAAAAACGGAGGAGTATTATGTCAAAAAATATACCGGTTACAGATGGAACAAATGTGATTTATAACATTGAATTAAAAAATGATTTTGGAGATCTGTGTGAGGAACTGACAAAGCTTGGGATCGGTGCGGATCGTAAATTGTGTATCGTGACAGATTCAAATGTTGCCCCTTTATATGCAGAAGAAGTAAAAGCGCAGCTTTCCACCGCATTTCCAAATGTATTTGTACATATCTTTCCTGCCGGAGAGTCCAGCAAAAACACAGATACTGTTGGAAATTTATACGAATTTCTGATAAAAAGTCATTTTGACAGAAGAGATATCCTGTTAGCACTCGGCGGAGGTGTTGTCGGTGATCTGACCGGATTTACTGCAGCTACCTATCTGCGTGGGATTGATTTTATACAGATTCCAACCACATTGCTCTCCCAGGTGGACAGCAGTATTGGCGGCAAAACAGGTGTCGACTTTATGCAGTATAAAAATATGGTCGGTGCATTTTATCAGCCGAAACTGGTTTACATGAATCTGTCTGTGCTTCGTTCACTTCCGAGAAAGCAGATCGTTTCCGGGATGGGAGAGATCATCAAGCACGGATTGATCAAAGATGCGTCTTATTTCGAGTGGCTTACCGCACATGAGAAAGATATCTGGGCATTAAAGCTGGAAATAATAGAAGAAATGATCTATATCAGTTGTAATATCAAGCGTGATGTAGTGGAGCGCGACCCGAAAGAGCAGGGGGAGAGAGCACTACTTAACTTTGGGCACACGATTGGTCATGCCATTGAAAAACTTTCTGATTTTTCACTTTATCACGGGGAATGTGTAGGTCTTGGCATAGTTGCAGCATCGTACCTTTCCCTGCAGCTTGGACATATTTCAAAAGAGGATTTCGAAACGATCCAAAAAACATTGACCCTCTTTGAACTGCCAATAGAGATTGATGGTTTTGATGCTAAGAAAGTTCTGGCTGCAACAAAATCTGACAAGAAAATGGTAGGAAACCAGGTAAAATTTATTTTATTAAAAGAGATCGGAAATGCATATATTTACCGTGAATTGACGGATGAACAGATTCTTGACGGCATTCGCTATGTCTGCCATTAATGAAGCTATATAACAGGAAATGAGGACCTACATGAAACAACAATCGAAAATCATTCAAAAAAAAGCTTTGATCGGTATTTTATGTTCCGTGATTCTGATCTTGTTAGATCAGTTTACGAAACATCTTGCGGTACAACATCTGAAAGACCAGATGCCTGTTGTCATATGGAAGAATGTTTTTGAACTCAGTTATTTGGAAAACCGTGGTGCTGCATTTGGAATCCTTCAGGGCAAACAGTGGCCACTTATTATTTTTACCGTGATCGTTTTAGTGATTATCACATACTTTTATCTGATGTGTATCCCGTCTGACAGACATTTTGGATTGCTCAATGTCATCGCAATTCTTTTCTTTGGTGGTGCGATTGGCAATTTTATTGACAGGGTGATGCAGGGATATGTTGTTGATTTTTTTTATTTTAGACTGATCAATTTCCCGGTGTTCAATGTTGCAGATATCTATGTGACTGTTGCAGCAATACTTTTGATTTTGTGTCTGCTTTTTTACAAAGAAGAAGATTTTGAGAAAATTCTTCCATCGAAAAAAAATTAAGAAAATTTTATGCCAAAATGTATGCCAGAATGGAGTTATTTATGAAACAGGAAACTTTTGAAGTGGAGGCAGAATATGAAGGAGAGCGCTTAGATAAATATCTAAGCGTTATTTTTGAGCAGTCAAAAATCTCTTCAACCGCACCTTCACGTTCTTTTTTTCAGAAACTGATCAAGGACGGACATGTAAAAGTAAACGATTCTATAGAAAAGGCAAATTACCGGTTACATATGGATGATCTTGTATGGGTGGAGATTCCAGATGCTGTCGAGACGCCAATTCTCCCAGAGGATATTCCGCTTGATATTTTATATGAAGATGATGATCTTCTTGTTGTCAATAAGCCGAAAGGAATGGTTGTACATCCATCAGCCGGGCATTATTCAGGCACGTTAGTCAATGCGATCATGTTTCATTGCAAGGAGAGTCTCTCCGGTATCAATGGTGAGATACGTCCCGGTATCGTGCACCGGATCGACATGGATACGACAGGTTCCCTGATCGTGTGTAAAAATGATGAAAGTCATGTCAAAATTGCGGAACAGATCAAAGAGCACAGTGTCAACCGCAGATACCGCGGTATCGTATATGGCGTTTTAAAAGACGACGAAGGAACGATCAATGCTCCGATCGGCAGACATCCGACAAACCGGAAAAAGATGGCAATCAACGAGAAAAATGGAAAACCGGCGATCACACATTATAAAGTACTCGAACGTTTTTCGAATTACACCTATATGGAATTTAAATTAGAGACGGGCAGAACACATCAGATCCGCGTACATATGGCAAGTATCGGACATCCTTTACTGGGCGATACCGTTTATTCCAGCGGGAAAAGTCCTTTTAAAACACAGGGACAGACACTTCATGCCATGACGATCGGGTTTGTTCATCCACGCACCAATGAATATATGGAGATATCAGCGCCACTTCCAGAATATTTTTTGAAAATATTAAAAAGTTTACATTAAATTTTGGATAATTGTTTTATTTTTCGTGAAAGTGTAGTATAATTGTACAAAAGCAACAAAAGAAAGTGGGGGATTCCTATGTCAAATAAGATATATACCATCGGTCGTGAATTTGGAAGCGGAGGAAAAGCAGTTGGCGAGGCACTTGCCGAGAGACTTGGCATCAAATTATACGACAAAGAGTTATTACAGCAGGCAGCCAAAGACAGCGGATTTTGTGAGGAAATTTTTGAAAATCACGATGAGAAGCCAACCAGCAGTTTTTTATATTCACTGGTTATGGATACATATTCCGTTGGAAGCTATAATTCTTCACCGTTTTTGGATATGCCATTAAACCACAAAGTATTTTTAGCGCAGTTTGAGACCATCAAAAAGATTGCGGACCGTGAGTCCTGTGTCATTGTCGGCAGGTGTGCAGATTATGCTTTAGCAGATTATCCAGACTGTATCAATATCTTTATTCATTCGGATATGGATAAGCGTGTCAAGGCAGTCAGTAAGCGCCTGAATATCACAGAAAACAAAGCGAAAGATCTGATCCAGAAAAAGGATAAACAGCGCGCCAGCTATTACAATTATTATTCCAGCAAACGCTGGGGTGACTCCACAAGCTATCATCTGACACTCGATGCTGGAAAACTTGGTATAGATGGATGTGTCGATATGATTTTAAAGTTCCGTGAAATTATGGATGCACAGAAATAAAATAGAAATATCTTGAGAAGAACTCCCTGTTAAGGTGTATATCTATAGCCTTAATGGGGAGTTCTTTTTTTCAAAATTCTCAGATCATGGTAGTTTATGAATTAAACTATTCGTTAAACTTGTGTTTTGCGAATACATAGATATCTATTACAAACATTAAAGCATACGCTTCTACACACACAAACACATTAAAAAAATGTGGAAAGTTCCTTTGCCATATCTGGTCTGCCGGCACCTGTAAAAGATGGTCTGTTTCCTTTTCGGCAGTCCGCATACAAAGTAAACTGCGATATCAATAACAGACTGCCATCGACATCCTGCAGTGACAGATTCGTTTTTCCATCTGGATCTTCAAAAATCCGGAGACCAATTAATTTTTTTATCATTTTATCAGCAATTTCTTTTGTGTCGGAACCCGAAATACCAATTAACACCAGAAAACCTTTCTGGATACTGCCTGTGGTCTGGTCATTTACACGACATGCTGCTGAAGTTACACGTTGCACTACAAATTTCATTTTAACATACTCCTTAATTAAATTATCATTGCTGCACGACAAATCATAACTCATTATAACCTGCATAATAAATTAGGACTATGGTATAAATTTAACATAGTTTTCACTTATTGCATATACTTACGCGGATAAAATTCAGCGAATTATTGGCAATATTTGTATCCACTTTAATAATGCAAAAATAAAATACAACTTTGTTTTAAAATATAGTATAATAGAAAAAGTTCAGGAGGCCAAACATATGAAACTGCAGCAATTATACAGCTATACACGAAAAGCAATTGATCATTTTAAACTAATTGAATCCGGTGATAAAATTGCCATTGGTATTTCCGGTGGTAAGGACTCTCTCACTCTTCTATATGCTCTGGCTGGGTTGCGGCGGTTTTACCCGGAAAAATTCGATCTGGTAGCCATAACTGTAAATCTTGGTTATGAAGATTTTGATCTTACAGAGGTATCAAAACTCTGTCAGGAACTGGATGTTCCGTATCATATCGTCAATACGGAAATTGCAAAGATCCTCTTTGAGGTGCGTGATGAAAAACCCAGTTGTTCCTTATGTGCCAAAATGCGCAAAGGGGCTTTAAATCAGGCTGTAAAGGAACTTGGCTGCAACAAAGTTGCGTATGCACATCATATGGACGATGTGATTGAAACAGCTTTTTTATCGATGATGTACGAGGGACGTTTTTATGTATTTCCACCAAAAACTTATATGGAGGATTCGAGTCTTACCATAATCCGTCCGCTGATTTATGTATCCGAAGCAGACGTAAAAGGTTTCCGGAATAAATATCAGCTTCCTGTTGTTAAAAATCCATGTCCGATGGATGGAAATACCAAACGTGAATATGTAAAAAAATTGATACAACAGATAAATCTTGATAATCCCGGTGTAAAAACAAAACTGTTTCATGCGGTTTTAACCGGGAATATACCAGGATGGAACACTGACAGTAAAAAGGCTTATTTTTTGAAATAAGTTACTTAAAAATGGAGATTGCATTATGAAAGAAAAAGCGTATTACGAAACAATAAATGTAAAAAATGAAGTAAAATTAAGAAAATTATTAGAAGCACTGCCACCCTTCTGTAAACAATTTTTTATCGGTATAGAAGCAACCAGTTCTTCCAGGACAAAGATTGCATATGCATACGACATCGGCTGTTTCTTCGAGTATTTACACACGAACAACCCTGTCTGTGCAAAAATGGATGTTACGGATTTCCCGATCTCCATCTTAAATGAGATCACTCCAATGGACATTGAGGAATATCTTTCCTATCTGAAATATTATGAAAAAGACGGGACTGAACACACAAACGATGAAGGTGGGCTCAAACGTAAACTTTCTGCCCTGCGCTCCTTCTATCACTATTTTTATAAAAATGGTTTAATTGAAGATGACCCGACTGTCAAAGTAGATATGCCTAAGATTCATGAAAAGAATATTATCCGTCTGGATGTTGACGAAGTTGCAAAACTTCTTGATGAAGTAGAATCCGGCGAAAATCTTACGGCAAGACAACAGCAATATCATGAGAAAACGAAGGTACGGGATCTTGCAATGATGACACTTTTACTTGGAACTGGTATCCGTGTGTCAGAATGTGTTGGTCTTGATATGGAGGACGTTGATTTTAAAAATAACGGAATTAAGATCCACCGTAAAGGTGGCGCAGAGGTTGTTGTATACTTCGGCGATGAAGTGCGGAAGGCACTTATGGACTATATGGTGGAACGCCAGAAAATTACCGCTGCTGACGGAAGTATCAATGCACTCTTTTTGTCTCTGCAGAACAAACGTATGAGTGTGCGGTCTGTGGAGAATATGGTAAAGAAGTATTCTAAACTGGTAACTACTTTAAAGCATATTACGCCACATAAACTTCGGAGTACCTACGGTACATCCCTCTACCGCGAAACCGGTGATATCTATCTGGTTGCAGATGTTCTTGGTCATAAGGATGTCAATACGACACGTAAGCACTATGCTGCCCTTGATGATGAAAGACGAAGAAGCGCGGCTAAATATGTAAAATTGCGGGAGGTTTAATGCCCCCGCAATTTCAAAAACAATTATATTATGTTTCTGGCAGCAATACCGCATCAATCTTTTCCTGAATCCTGTGCTGCACAAGTTCTGCTATCTCATGTGTTTTCAAAGAACCGTATTCGTCAAATAAAATAGGTTTCAGATAGTGTACCTGTGTTGTGACAGGTCCAAGATTAAAGCTGTTAAAAACCTTGTAGGAATCGATCAGAGCGACCGGTATGATCGGTGCTTTTGTCTTTAATGCGATTTTAAAACTTCCTGCCTTAAAGTCACATACATTATTGCGATTATTAAAGTCATATCCCCCCTCTGGAAACAGGATATAACGTTTTCCTTTTTTTACATCTTCTGAGACTTCGTTGATCACAGTTAATGCCTGGCGTACATCCTTTTTGTCTAAGCGTTTTCCCTGCAGCAGATCGATAAACTCCCGAACAAGAATTGTATTGGACTTTGCACGATCCATGACAATGGAACAGGGATTTTTATGTGTATAAATAATACCAAGTGCATCATATTTTCCCTGGTGGTTCGGATACATCATATATCCGCCCTCTTCCGGAAGATTTTCCAAACCATAGGCTTTTGTTTTTATTCCACCGGTAGTTTTCATTAGACGGATCACATGACGTGCAAGTTCGTATCGTTCCTCTTCTGAATATTTTTCCGGATGATCAGCCTCTTTACGCATCTTCGGGATCATATATGGTGCTCTGAAGAGATTCATAAGAATTACATAAATAAACTTTAACATAACTTAATGTTATCCTCCGTACTGGCACATAAACCTGATAAGAATATTCTGAAAGGTCCTCATTGCCGAATATAACTATTATATCTTGTTTTACTTAAAAATACAATCATTCAGAACATCTAATACAATTCTATCACCAGAACACTTCATACTTTACTGTTTATTTTAAGTATTCTACAGAATAATATGGAACGGTTAAGTATTCGCCTTCATGAATGTCATCCGGAAAAATATGGTTGATCGTACATACCTCTTCTATATAAGCAGAAGTATTCTTATAATCATCTGTCATATATATATCTGCAATATCATTCAACGTCTGTCCCTGCAGGATTTGTACGCTGGTGTAATATTTATAAGAATGAATTTCATCTGCTGCCTGTGCCCGGATCGTACCAAAACATACGGAACAGATGATAACAAGAATAATCACAGATACAGCAACCCATAGTATTGACTTTTGTTTCCTTATACTTTCTCTTCTGCTTCTCATAAATAACCTCCATCTATCACGAACATTTGTTGCGAACAACTGTTTGCTTTATCTGTATCATACTATCAGAACATTTGTTTGTCAAGTGGAAATACGAACAAATTTTCGGAATATATGTTTGCATTTATGTTCTCTTTATGTTAAAATGGATGCAGGGTTATCAGAGATTCCCTTTTACAGGATTGATAAAAATATATTTACCGTATAACAGGAGGCACTTTATGGCATATGGCAAGATCAGCAGCAAACAGCGCGAAATTTTAGAATATATCAAACAGGAAATTTTAAATAAAGGATATCCGCCTGCAGTTCGTGAGATCTGTGAGGCAGTCCATTTAAAATCAACATCTTCCGTTCATTCACATCTTGAAACCCTTGAGAAGAACGGTTATATCCGAAGGGATCCGACAAAACCTCGCGCAATCGAGATCATCGATGATAATTTTAATCTGACGAGGCGTGAAGTTGTAAATGTCCCGATCATTGGTCAGGTGGCTGCCGGTCAGCCGTTGCTTGCCGTGGAGAATATTGAGAATTATTTTCCAATCCCTACTGAGTTTATGCCAAACGCAGAGACTTTTATGTTAATAGTGAAAGGCGACAGTATGATCAATGCTGGAATATATAATGGTGATAAAATTCTTGTACAAAGACGGCGATATTGTTGTTGCATTGGTAGATGATTCTGCCACTGTAAAGACTTTTTATAAAGAGGATGGTCACATCCGTTTACAGCCGGAAAATGATTCAATGGATCCGATCATTGTGAAAGAATGCTCGATTCTTGGAAAGGTATTCGGTATCATGCGTTTCTTAAATTAGAGACAGATAAAAAACGCATCAGATTTTTGTTTTAAAATCTGATGCGTTTTTTTCTATACCTGTTAATCGGTTATCTTCTACAGCTCATCCACACTGATCTCTTTTCCATCTTTCCAGATGCGCTCAAGATCATAAAAAAGTCTGTCCTCTTTTGAGAAAATATGGATAATGATATCATTATAGTCCATCAGGATCCATGTAGAAGACTGATTGCCTTCCACCTGACGTACTTTAAGATCTGCTTTATATAAAGCCTCATCTACCGCATCACGCATTGCCTGGATCTGATTCTGGTTCATTCCATCTGCAATGATGAAAAAATCTGCGATCGGTGAAATTTCACGGATGTCAATTACTTTCACATCCTCTGCTTTCTTGTCTTCCAGTGCCTTCACGGCTATTTTACAATATTCTGCTGAAGTCATAAATCTACTCTCCTATTATTTCTGTTTATTTTCCCGGCAGCGGCTGGATACACCACACCAGGAAGGCGTGTTTAAACTTTGAAACATCAGTCATGGTTTTTCCTGTATTGACGGTAAAAATCATAGGTCATCTTTGTTGTTGCATCGATACTTCCGCCGCGGCTGGATAAGTAAGCTAACGTGTCATGCAGTATTTCCGCCATGCAGGTATCTAAATCCTCAAAGGCAATCTTCCTGATATAGGGAAGGTTTTCTGCCTTATCCCGCCCGGGTTCAATGTAATCCGCAATATAAATGATCTTGTCTAAGAGGCTCATATCCGGCTCACCGGTCGTATGCACTTTGATCGCATGTAAGATCTGTGGATCTGACACTTCGTACACCGTTTCCGCCAAAAAAGCCCCTAATTTTGCATGCAGCAGATACGGACTTTTATACTCTACCGGGTTGATCAGAATGTGATTTTTTTCACACATTTCTATTTTCTGATCATTCGGGATACATTTTGCACAGTCATGAAGTAATCCTGCAAGCATTGCCTTTTCTATGGAATATTCGTGTGCCATGGCAAGACAGCCCGCTGTGTACATAACACCTTTCGTGTGCTCGTAACGACCTTTATCCAATTCTTTTTTTAACTTTTTTCGAATTTCATTTAATTCCATGATAACCTCCATTCCAGACCAGCTTGTTGCGAAGAGACGCTGCCGTCAGGTTGGCGCAGACATGTTTGCATGCTTTATCATTTAATGTTCTTCATACAAATGATGTTCCCGGATATATGCCAGTACTTCAGGCGGGATCAGGGAAATATCTGTTTTTCCGCATTTTAAAGCCGCCCGGATCTCACTGGATGAAATATCTGTTTTTCCACCCGCAATTGGATAAATCTCAGCCGGAAATAACTGTTTTAAGTCAGAAATCTTTTCCTCAACCTCCGACAAATCCATATCATCACGCACTGCGGCCAGAATAACTGCCTTCTCACAGATGATCTCAGGATGATACCATTTTTCTAAATAATCAAGGGAATCTGCCCACATAATAAAGAAAAAATCAGTATCCGGACAGGCTTCTTTTAATTTTGTGAGTGTCAGATAAGTATAACTTGTCCCCTCTGCATCGATTTCCACTCGTGAAAGCTTAAAATATGGAATATCACAGATAGCCAGAGCTGTCATTTCTGCCCGGATATCTGCCGCCGTCATTTTTTTCTCATCTTTATTCGGAGAATGCCCGGCGGGAATAAACCATACTTCATCCAATGCAAATTCTTCATACGCACTCTGCGCAATATTTAAATGTCCCTTATGAATCGGATCACAAGAACCACCTAAAATGCCTACCCTCTTTAAATGCTTTTGTCCGGTCCTGCGCTCTGCAGCTTCCATATCAGCCCGGCAGCTCGTATTTGGTATTTTTCTTTGCCTGACGGAATAAAACGATCTTCTTTCCGATCACTTTCACAACCTCAGAACGTGTCCGCTCTGCAGTCACTGCAGCGATCTCTCTCGGATCATCGATACAGTTTTTTAATACAGCCACCTTGATCAGCTCTCTCTTTTCTAACGCTTCGTCTAACGCTGTGATGATCTCCG
>SAMEA104315434__coassemble_1173_pt1 | contig 11143 bp, 7 predicted proteins | sample SAMEA104315434__metabat2_low_PE_001 | metagenome-assembled genome bin SAMEA104315434 (sample SAMEA104315434) | gut metagenome | biome: Monkey gut; feature: monkey-associated habitat; material: faeces | place: China | collected 2013 | reverse complement strand
GACAGTCATTACCGAGCGCGATATTACAAAAATGTGCGACCAGTTAGATCATTCCATGGGAGCTTATATGGACTACTTCCAGGTACTATGTATCCTTCTGTCCGCAGTATTGATCTATCTGCTGACAAAACTGATCATAGAGAAAAATGAGAATGCGATCTCAATGACAAAGATACTCGGATATGAGAACGGGGAAATTGCAAGTTTATATCTGCTTTCTACAACGATCGTGGTCGTGATCGCAGACCTGCTCAGTGTTGTGCTTGGGTCATTTGTCATGTCACTGGCATGGAAAGCGATCATGTACAGTTACAGCGGATGGTTTTCATTTGTGATCCAGCCGGTCGGATATGTGAAGATGTTTGCGTTTGTGCTGATCGGATACCTGTTTGTCATGATACTCGATTTCATGCGTATCAAGAAGATACCGATGGATCAGGCTCTGAAAAATGTGGAGTAGAGATTGCTGCTGTTCACACTGTTTGTGTGACCGGTAACGAAAGATTTTGTGTAAAAATTTTTGGTTGCATTTAAAATGGCATTGTGCTACTATGGCAATAGAAATTTGAAGGAGAGGAAAACATGAAGAGATAATTTACTTTTGAAACATGAAATGAAACTGGAATCAGTAAAAGAATAGATATCGTATGTGATGTGCAGTCATTTGTTGAGTTGTTATAATGAAGTTTACATGACATAGCTGATATGTGTTCGGTTACAGATTCAGGACAATGAAGTTTGCATGGCATATATTTGTCAGATAGGATCGGACAGATATATTTTATATGCTGTGGAGATGATGTTGCAGCAGTATTGCAGAGGTGCGGTACTGTGGTTCATGTTGCCAAAAGTGGATTTGATTCTCATATCCTCTCTTTTTTGTGTTTAAAAATGGCGGGTGTCACAGCTTGTGATCATAGGATGTTTGCAGAACGCATATCCTGTGATTTATGACAAGCGATTCGGTCGCGCAGCCTGCGGCCGGACATCTGCCGGATGTGATCATAAAATATGTGAGGTGTAAGAAAAATCCCATGGCAGCATGGGATTTTTTGTATGGGAGGAAAATCCTCTGCTCGCCAACGGGCTCGCATTTTCCTTCGGAAAACGAGGAGGATTATAGATTTTATGTCACAGATTCAGGTAACAGATCTTACATATGGTTATGAGGGAAGTTTTGATACGATTTTTGAAAACGTATCTTTTGTGATCGATACGGACTGGAAGTTAGGTCTGATCGGAAGAAACGGAAAGGGGAAAACAACTTTTTTAAATCTGCTGCGTGGAAAATATGAGTATGAAGGAAGTATTACATCGTCTGCGGTGTTTGATTATTTTCCATATCAGATATCGGAAATACAAAGAGAAAATTGTGCATCTGAGTTTTTGGAAGAATTAAAACCGGGATGTGAGGAATGGCGCGTGATCGTGGAACTTGGAAAATTGCGTGCAAATGCGGAGTTATTGTACCGTCCGTTTCAAAGTTTAAGCCACGGAGAGCAGACAAAGGTACTTCTTGCGGTGCTGTTTTCCGGGGAAAATGATTTCCTGCTGATCGATGAGCCGACCAATCATTTGGACATGCACGCAAGAGAATGTGTGAAAGAATATCTGCGCGGGAAAAAAGGGTTTATCCTGGTATCGCATGACAGGGATATTTTGGATGCCTGCATTGATCATGTGCTGGTTTTAAACCGTAAAACGATTGAAGTACAGAGCGGCAATTTTTCAAGCTGGTGGGAAAACAAGACGCGGATGGATCATTTTGCGATAGAAGAAAACGAAAAACATTTGAAAGAAATCGCTTCCTTGAAGCAGGCAGCAGCAAGAAGCCGGAAGTGGGCGGATACAAATGAGGCGACGAAAATAGGCTATGATCCTGTCAAAGAGCATGACCGCTCGATCGCGACGAGAGCATATATTGGTACAAAGACAAAAAAGATGCAGAGCCGCGTGACACAGTATGAACGCCGGATGGAGCGGGAAATACAGGAGAAAGAGGGACTTTTGCAGGATATTGAACAGCCGGTCAGTTTAAAACTGATGCCGCTTTCCTATCATAAGGACCGTCTGATTTCCTGCAGGGAACTTTCGGTGCGGTATGAAGGTGCAGAAAGTGATACATTGAAAAATCTCACATTTGAACTGATGCAGGGGGAGCGTGTCTTTTTACATGGAGAAAACGGATGTGGAAAATCAACGCTGATCAAGACAATTTTGCAGCAATCATGCAGCAGTCATGCAAAATTGCTCGTGACAGACGGAGAGATCCGCACAGCGTCTAATCTGGTGGTGTCATATATTAACCAGGATACAAGCTTTTTGCAGGGGGATATCAGAGCTTTTTGCCGGGAAAGAAATTTAGAAGAAAGTTTATTTTTTGCATTGCTGCGCCAGCTTGACATGGAGCGTGTACAATTTGAGAAAAAACTCGAAGAGTTTTCGGAGGGACAGAAGAAAAAAGTACTCATTGCCGCGAGTCTGATGACACCGGCACATGTGTATATCTGGGATGAACCGCTCAACTATATTGATGTTTTTTCGAGAATGCAGATCGAGCAGCTGATCCTTCGGTATCAGCCGACCATGATCCTTGTCGATCATGATATCAGGTTTCAGGAGAAAATCGCAACGCGGGTCGTGGAACTGTAAAGCTGTGATCCCAACATCTTGCAATTCGATAGTCAGAAGAGGAGGAAAAAAATGTTAGAACGGATTGAAAATGTAAATGAACAGGTGATAGAAAAAATGTTTTTATTATATGCAGAATCCATGGAGGATATGGAAGAGAAATTTAAAAATCGTGATGAAATGGAGGCATCATATGCGGCATTTTTAAAGGAGTTTATCGAAAATCCAAAGCAGATGGTGTTCGTTGAAACTGCCGAAAAACAGTGGGTAAGCGGACTCAGGGCAGTTGAGTCAGAGCCGGGGAAATGGTTTCTTGAGGCAGTTGAGACGATGCCGGGGCAGAGAAACAGAGGATATGGGAAAAAACTGATACGTCATGTGACGGAGTTCTTGAAAGGCACAGGCGCAAAAAAGATAGATTGCATTATAGGAAAAAGTAATTTATCATCAAGAAAAATGCATTCTGACTGTGGAGTTAAAGAAACGAAGGAGCCGCCGGTAAACTGTTGGGGAGAGCTTGAGGAGGGAAGAATTCTTTTCCGGCTTGAAATTGGATCTCCAATCGCTGAAACAGGAAAGAAAAGAGGAATACAATGATAAATATCATAGAAATCAAAGATCTGGATGCCCCGGAGCTGCAGATTTATTACAATTTAAATGAAGCACAGCTTTTTCACTATTTTGAACCAAAGCCAGGAATTTTCATTGCGGAAAGCCCGAAGGTGATCGAACGTGCCTTAGATGCCGGCTGTGTGCCGATGTCATTTTTAATAGAAAAAAAGCATGTGGAGACACAGGCAAAAGAAATCCTTGCGCGCTGCGAAAAATTAAAAAGTCAGGACATCAAACAGACTGACAAGATGAAATCGGGAAATGGAAATTCAAACTTGGCGGCGGGGCATGAGATTCCAGTCTGCACAGCAGAGCATGAGATTCCCGTCTATACAGCAGAGCATGAGATTCCCGTTTACACAGCAGAGGTTGAAGTACTTGCAAAGATCACAGGCTATCAGTTGACACGCGGCATGCTCTGTGCTATGTACCGCCCGGCGTTGCCTTCTGTGGAACAGCTCTGCAAAAATGCAAGGCGTGTTGCAATTTTGGAAAATGTGGTAAATCCAACGAATGTCGGAGCAATTTTTCGTTCCGCGGCGGCGCTTGGAATGGATGCAGTACTGTTGACACCTGCCTGTGCAGATCCGCTGTACCGAAGGGCAAGCCGTGTCAGCATGGGAACGGTATTTCAGATACCGTGGACATATTTTGATAAAAATGCATCCTGGCCGGACGGTGCGATGGATGTGCTGCACAAGCTGGGATATAAAACGGCGGCAATGGCACTTCGGGATGACTCTGTGAGCATTGATGATGAAAAAATGATGGCAGAGGAAAAATTAGCGGTCGTTCTCGGAACGGAAGGGGACGGACTGGCAGATCACACGATCGCGGACTGTGATTACACGGTAAAAATCCCGATGACACATGGCGTGGATTCGTTAAACGTGGCGGCTGCGAGTGCGGTGGCGTTCTGGCAGCTTGGGATGAAGTGCGAACAGTAACAAACTAGCTTCTTAGAATGACAGGCATAGATCGGATTATTGTTTCGTCTGACGATAAGGTGACGGCAGGGAAAGAGAATTTTATAGTGGAAGTCAGTGTGTTACTGACACAGGTGATTTCCGCAGAAAGCTGGTATATATGAAAGTAGTGATAGCAATCGATTCATTTAAGGGAAGCATGACGTCCATGGAGGCTGGAAATGCAGCGAAGAAGGGGATTCTGGCGGCAAAGCCGGATGCAGAAGTCCTGGTAAGTCCGGTTGCGGACGGCGGCGAAGGAACCGTTGATGCACTGATCGAAGGTTTGGGAGCAAAAAAAATACCGGTTACCGTGACAGGGCCGCTTGGAGAAAAAGTGTCGTGTTATTACGGTTTATTAGAAGAGACAAAAACGGCTGTCATGGAAATGGCATCTGCCGCAGGAATCACGCTTGTGATAAAAAAAGATCCATTGCGCGCATCTACCTTTGGAGTGGGGGAGATGATCGCAGATGCCTTAAAACGTGGCTGTAAAAATTTTATAATTGGGATCGGCGGAAGCGCAACGAATGATGGCGGCATCGGGATGTTAAAGGCACTTGGATTTGAGTTTTTTGATAAAAACGGAAATGATGTGGGGGAGGGCGCGGCTGCGCTTGCAAAGATAGCAGAAATCCGGACAGAAAAGAAAAATCCGCTGCTTTCTGGAGCAAAGTTTCAGATTGCTTGTGACGTGAAAAATCCGCTTTGCGGCAGACAGGGTGCAACCTGCATATTTGGACCGCAAAAGGGTGTGACGGAAGAACAGAAGTCTAAGATCGATGAAGCAATGAAACATTATGCGGATGTGACAAAAGAAAGTTTAGGCTGTGATTTTGCGGACTGTGAGGGCGCCGGTGCGGCGGGAGGACTTGGATATGCGTTTCTTTCGTATCTTGCTGGAACACTGACACCGGGCGTGGATCTGATTTTGCAGGCAACCGGTCTGGAAGAAAAAATGAAAAATGCGGATGTTGTGGTGACCGGAGAGGGACGTCTGGATGCGCAGACGGTCATGGGAAAAGCACCGGTCGGTGTTGCTGCGCTGGCAAAAAAATATGATGCAAAAGTCATCGCATTTGCAGGGAGCGCTGCACCGGAAGCGAAAGTCTGTAATCAGGCAGGCATCGATGCATTTTTCCCGATCGTAAGGGGCGTGACAACATTAGAAGAAGCAATGAAAAAGGAAAATGCAATGGGAAATATAGCAGCCACGGCAGAGCAGGTATTCCGGCTGCTGTGAGAGAAAAAGAACGGAGACAGGATTAATATGAGATATAAGATCAGTCATGCCCTCGTCCAGTTTGGCGGGGATGTGATTTTGCGCGATGTCAATTTTGAGGTGCATGATAAAGAGAAAATTGCTGTCGTAGGACGAAACGGCTGTGGAAAAACCACACTGCTCCGTCTGATCGCGGGCGATATTTCGATGAATAATTTAGACAGTGATGAGGAATGTGGCATCACAATGGCAGGAAAACAGGAGATCGGTTTCCTGCGTCAGGTCAATTTTACGGAAACGGATGTAACTGTGGAGGAGGAAATCAAAAAAGTATTTGAGCCGGTGTTTGCGTGTGAAAAGCGGATGCGGGAACTTGAAAACGAGATGAAAACTTCCGCGGACAGGCAGCTTTTGCGTGAATATGACAACTTACAGAGCCGTATGGAGGCAATGCGGGGGTATTCGTGGCAGCAGGATATGGAAACCATGTTTCAGCGGTTCGGGTTTGCGTTAGAAGATCTGAAACGCCCGATCGGCAGCTTTTCCGGTGGGCAGCAGACGAAGGTGGCATTTATCAAACTGCTGTTAAGACGCCCGGATATCATGCTGCTCGATGAGCCGACTAACCATCTGGATCTTCCGACGATCGAGTGGCTGGAAGGATATTTAAAGGCTTATGATAAGGCGGTCATCATTGTCTCACATGACCGCATGTTTTTGGACAAAGTGATCGATGTGACCTACGAGATCGAATATCATGAGATCAGACGTTATGCCGGAAATTACACGGCATTTATGAAGCAGAAGGAAGAGGCACTCATCAAGCAGGAAAAAGACTATGAGGAGCAGCAAAAGGAGATCAAACGTCTGACAGACTGGATCGAAAAATGGAAAAACACGCCGACGAAAGTGGCGGCGACACGTTCAAAGCGTATGGCGATCGAGCACATGGTAAAAATCGAAAAGCCGAGGCATTTTGATACGAAAGCATTTCATGCGAGATATGTACCGCGCATCGAGAGTTACACGAATGTGATCCATGCGAAAAATCTTGAGATCGGCTACGATAGCGTTTTAAGCAAAGTTTCATTTCTGCTTCAGAAGAAGGAAAGGCTGGCAATCATCGGAGAGAACGGCAAAGGAAAATCCACGCTTTTGAAAACATTAGTCGGAGAACTGCCTGCGTTAGGTGGTGAATTTTCATTTGGACAAAATGTGGAATGGAGCTATTTTGACCAGCAGAAAGCGGTGCAGGAGCATTTCCGGGAAGATCAGACCGTGCTTGAAAATTTCTGGGAGGCGTATCCTTCCTATATGAGAGAGGAAGTGCGCAGTGCACTGGGTGGATTCTTATTTTCCGGGGAAGATGTGGAAAAGAAGATGGGACAGCTTTCCGGCGGGGAGAAAGTCCGTCTTGCCCTCTGTAAAATGCTGCAGACCAGACCGAATCTTCTGATCCTGGATGAGCCGACGAACCATATGGATATCGTTGGAAAAGAGGCATTAGAGCAGATGTTAAGAGAGTACGAGGGAACGGTGCTTTTCGTCTCACATGACCGGTATTTTATCAGCAGGATCGCGACTGGGATTCTGGAATTTTCCGAGAGTGGTGTGAAACAGTATCCGATGAATTATGAGGAGTATCTTGCTGGAAAACAAAAAGAGACGGAGATCTTTAGAAAAGTGCAGAACATATCGCAGAGTGCCGCAAAAACAAACACAGATGTCCCGACGTTGACGGATGTATTTGACAAAAAAACATATTACAATCCGGGCAAAATCCGCTCGAGATTGCAGCGGCAGTTAGAAAAATATGAAAAAATGTTAGAGGAGAGCGAGGAAAAACTTGCAGAAATAAAAATGCAGTTCATGGATCCGGAGCTTTCCAGTGATTATCCGAAGCTGATGGAGCTGCAGAATGCACTCGATGCGGAGGAAAAAAATCAGGAAAGCCTGTTAGAGCGGATGCTTGAGACGGAGACAGAACTTGCGGAGTTTGAGGAGGAGTAATTGCGCTTGGAGGAAATTCGGGTAGTAGCTACAACATTAAATAAGACCCTTTAACACTTTTTTGTTATGGTACATCATCACATCCGCACGTTCACGTACTTTTTCGATGTCGGTATCATCCGGTGTGACCAGCGCATATCCGCATGCAATTCCAACTTCGGTCGGAATGATATTTTTATTATTGAGTATTGCAATATCCTGCTGCATCTTCTGGATAAAACGTTCTATCGGGAATCCTGACGCATCCGGAATGATACAGCAGAATTCGTCGCCCCCGATGCGGTAACATCTGCCAAAACGGTCAAAAGTAGTCTCTATGATATGTGCAGACTGGATGATATAGGCATCCCCTGAATTGTGGCCATAGTTGTCGTTGCACAGCTTGAGATTGTTAAGATCAAATGTTACCACCATATAATTCTTAATATCCGTTTCATTATTTACAAAGTAATCATAGGCATTTCTGTTGTAGAGGCCTGTCATGGAATCGTTCAGTGCAAACTGCTCGAGTTCCTCCATCCTGCGTCCCTTTTTCAGACTGGCGGTAGCCTGTCTTGCAGATTCTAAACCGAGGACTATGATAAATACAAGGAATGATAATCGTCCGAACATTCCGGTATTGTTTCCTGTTTTGTAGTAACCTGCCATATCCACTATAGTTGCGACAATGATCAGCGCAAGAGCTGCCATACACGCTTTCAGTCTCTGATCTGCCTGTTTTTTTACAATTTTATGTATGATGACCGTGATCAGATAGACCAGTGCCATACAAATGCAAAGATGCGTGATCCATATGCTTCTTCGGAATTCATATAATCCGGTAAAGTGCAGCAGGGTGCAGATGACCGTCTGAAGCATACAGAGATTGCAGATGATCTTCCAGATTTTATCATCATTGATCTCAAGGAAACTCTTTACAAACATCAGAAATGGAATGGGCATTATCATAAGAAACATAAAAGCGGCAAATGCACAGGCTCTTCTGTTTAGAAGAATCAGTGAAAAAACATCTGTCTCATTGGCGGCCCAAAGCCCTAACAATATGGAGAAGATTCCCAGATAAAAAAGAGTCCCGTCTATATGGCTGCTATTGTGGATAAGAACCCAGTAACTTGTGATAAAAACTCCTACTAACAGAATAAATACACTCGCGATAAAAGCAGGCATGGACTGACGCAGGATGCCCGTATATATTTCATTTCCGGTTCCTATATAATATGGTTCGATCTGACCGGCGACCTCAGGATAACAGGGTTTCAGCCGGACTATGACGGTTTCTGCATATGCCGGCAGTTTCACAAAATTCCATACATTTCCTGTTGTATGTCCCCATATTCCGCCGGAGTCATCCAATCTGTATATTGTGTTGTTTTTCGTAAAAACAGTCACATGCTGATGTGAGGTGAAAAATACAAGTGAGCTGCTGTTGGTATCATTGCGGTTAATGTTAAAACTAAGCAGTACCATACCGTCATCCAGATATTGTATTTTGTCAGGCTGACATGCTTTGAGTCTGCTTACGGAAGCTGCATCCTGATTTGTAAATATGGTACAAAGCAGGAGTATGATAAATAACACCAAAACCACACCTGTCAACATTTGCTGTGCTGTTTTTTCTTTATTTTTTCTTGGGTTCATCTATGATAATATCTCCATAATAATACTTTTTTCTATTTTATCATGTTATGGGACAATATTCTATAACATTGCATGGATTTTTGGCGGTGTTCACGGTATAATGCTATGTGAATTTTAAATTGGATGAATAAAGGAGCAAAAATGTACACACTATTATTACTATTAATTTATCTGGCATTTATCAGCCTTGGGCTGCCGGATTCGCTGCTTGGTTCGGCGTGGCCGATCATGCATGAGGCATTTTCGGTGCCGCTATCCTATGCGGGACTGGTCACAATGATCATATCAGCAGGGACGATCTGTTCAAGTCTGATGTCGGAGCGTCTGACGAAAAAATTTGGAACGCAGATCGTTACGGTATGCAGCGTTCTTTTGACAGCGGTTGCGCTGTTTGGTTTTTCGACGGCAAGCGCATTTTATATGCTGTGTCTGTGGGCAATTCCATATGGACTTGGTGCGGGTGCCATCGATGCGGCACTCAATAACTATGTTGCACTGCATTATTCATCAAAACATATGAGCTGGCTGCACTGCTTCTGGGGCGTGGGAACGATCATCAGCCCGTACATAATGAGCTATGCACTGACCACCTCATCCTGGCAGAACGGTTACCGTATGGTTTCATTTCTCCAGATGGGGATCACGGTTGTTCTGTTTGTGACGCTTCCCGTCTGGAAAGTCAACAAAACAACAGAGCAGCAGGAAGAGCAGCACGAGGTGATCGGAATACGCGGGGCGGTAAAAATCAAAGGAGTACCGCAGCTTTTGCTTGGATTCTTCTCTTACTGCGCACTGGAATCTACGCTGATCCTCTGGTCAAGCAGTTACTTAGTCGGTGCAAAAGGCATCTCTGCGGAGCGCGCGGCGGCATATGCGGCATTATTTTGCAGCGGGATCACGCTCGGAAGATTTTTAGCCGGATTTGTGACGGAAAAATTGGGGGATCACAAGATGATAAGGCTTGGAACTGGAATTTTACTGATCGGATGTATCGCAGTCCTTCTGCCGATCCCGTCTGATACGGCAGCTTTAGCAGGACTTGTCGTGATGGGGATCGGATGCGCACCCATCTACCCATCGATCATCCATGCCACACCGGCAAATTTTGGAGAGAAAAATTCACAGGCGATCATCGGCATCCAGATGGCGAGTGCCTATGTCGGCTCTACATTTATGCCGCCGGTCTTTGGACTGATCGCAAATCATATTTCCATCACATTGCTGCCGGTCTATGTGCTGATTTTCATTGTGCTGATGTTTTTCATGGTGGAAAAGACATTCCGGCTGGTGCGGTGAAGATTTGGATATGAAATAAAATCAGAAAGAAAAACGAAGGGAGACTGATTCACAAAACGTGAACAGAAAGATATGAGCAATTTACACACACACGACAAAAAAAGAAGTACTTTTTCCGGGAAACTGGGTTATGTACTGTCCGCAGCAGGCGCGTCCGTAGGACTTGGAAACATCTGGAGATTCCCATATCTGGCGGCAAAATACGGCGGAGGAATTTTCCTTTTAATCTATATTCTGCTGGCGCTGACGTTTGGATACACGATGATCATGGCGGAGTCGGCACTTGGACGCATGACAAGAAAAAGTCCGGTGGGAGCGTTTCAGGCATTTGGAAAAGCCGGATGGCTGTCAGCCGGCGGATGGATCAATGCGATCATACCGGTTTTGATCGTGCCGTATTATTCCGTGATCGGCGGATGGGTCATCAAATACCTGATCGAGTATGTCAGGGGAAATGGGAAAATGTTAGCGGCAGACGGATATTTTTCGGAGTTTATCTCAAATGGAGTTTCCACGGAACTCTGTTTTATCCTGTTTTGTCTGTTCACGCTGACGATCATTTATGCGGGTGTAAGAAACGGAATTGAGCGTGTATCGAAATTTATGATGCCGATTCTGATCGTGTTATCCGTCCTGATCGCGGTGTATTCTGTGACAAGACCGGGTGCCATAGAGGGCGTGAAATATTTCCTTGTGCCAAATGTGAAGAACTTTTCCTGGATGACAGTGGTAGCGGCGATGGGACAGATGTTTTATTCGCTGTCGATCG
>SAMEA104315434__coassemble_1159_pt1 | contig 11264 bp, 10 predicted proteins | sample SAMEA104315434__metabat2_low_PE_001 | metagenome-assembled genome bin SAMEA104315434 (sample SAMEA104315434) | gut metagenome | biome: Monkey gut; feature: monkey-associated habitat; material: faeces | place: China | collected 2013 | reverse complement strand
CGCCTTTCCTTTTTTTCTGCTTTTATCTGGATAGTTAAAGGATCTTGTATAGCGTTCCACAATCCTGCAGTTTTCATTCGGAAGCTGGCGCGCATAACAGACTGCCGTATCCGCATCTGCTAATCCACCCACCAAATGTTCTATCAGATATGCATCTGCCGGAACCGCATCCTGTGTCATAAATATCACAACATCTGCATCCGAATGCATCGCACCGTACATTCTCGTACCGCCATGATCAAACGCCTCTTTTTTAATGTGATACAGCGTATACTCACATGGGAGTCCACAAAGACTCTGTTCAATCGGATACTTTTCCACAGCTTCTTTCCACAGATTTTCTTCTGTATTTAAAATAATAACCCTATGAACAACAAAGGTCTGCTCCTGCAGTTTTTGCAGGAGCAGACAAAATGTGTCATCCGGTCTGTAAGTCGGTATGATCAGATCTGCTTTCATTAATATCCTTCTCCCTGATGGAATCCGGTATCATTGATGATCTGGGCGCTGTTATTTTTAACAGTATCTGTCGGCTCATAATCATTATCGTCATATAAAAATACATGAAGCTGTTTTACGTTGGATTCAAGATCACATGGAACTACAACGCTTCCCTTGTTGCCAAGTGTTGTCGTATTCTTCTCAAACGGGAATCCTGTTGTCTCGCCAAGGCTGTAGTTAAATACTTTTGCTGCAAGAGCGATCAGATCTGTATTGGAAAAACTGGTCTTGATATCTCCAAATACCTCATCGATCAGACTGTTTAACGTAGTCAGGTTTGCTTTCTGTGCTTTCTGTACCATTGCTGTAAGAACGGTACGCTGACGCTCTGTACGTCTGTAATCATCACCTGCGGTATAACGGATACGCGCATAGGCACATGCCTGTACACCATCCATCTCCACGTTTGTTCCACCACTGGACAAATACTGGGAATTGTGTTTTGTCAGTTTGTTGATCTCATCCATGTATCCGCGCATCAGCACTGCTTCATCATTGGATACTTCCGGTATCGTAACACCGCCAAGAAGATCCACACACTCAACAACTGCATTAAAGTCAACTGTTACATAATCTGTAATATCCAGATCCAGGTTTTTATTTAACATGGTGATTGCCTGCTCCGGACCACCTTTTGCGTAAGCAGAATTACATTTTTTGAATGTGCCGCCTCCGATGTCAAGATAACTGTCACGGTATATTGATGACAATTTTACCTCATGTGTATCATTGTTGATGCTTGCGATCATGATAACATCACTGTTACCCTTGGAAAGATTACCGTTAGAACGGTTATCAAGACCAAACAGTGCGATCGTTGTATAACCCGCCATGATCTCCTGTGTCTCAGAGGACAGTCCTTCATTTACCTCAATCTCCTCTTTATTGAAGCTCGTGTCTTTCTGGATCTTAGAAAGTTTGACTGTTACAAACAGTACCGCCGCCAAAATAAGTAAGACCAGAATTTCAATCACGACAATAATAATCCTGTTTCTCTGCTTTTTCTTTTTTTTGCTGTTCCTGTTTCCTGCACCGTTTCTTCCCTGCGCTGTTTTACTCATAAACATTTTCTCCTAATATGCATTTTTATTTATAAAGCCTTTGAAGACGGTAAGAAAAAGGATCTTAAAATCCAGTCCTATCGTCCAGTTTTCAATATAATAAAGATCATGCTCGATCCGCTTACGGATAGAGGTATCCCCGCGGTAACCATTGACCTGCGCCCATCCGGTCATTCCGGGACGTACCTGGTGTTTGATCATATAACGCGGAATCTCTTCCCGGAACTTCTCCACATACTGCGGCCGCTCCGGTCTCGGTCCTACCAGACTCATATCACCTTTTAGCACATTAAATAACTGCGGAAATTCATCGAGACTTGTCTTCCGCAGAAATCTGCCGATCTTTGTGATCCGTGGATCATTTTTGTGTGTCCAGCCCTTGCGTTCTTCTTCCTCTGTCTGCACATACATCGTGCGGAACTTATACATACGGAATGGCTTGTTATGCAGTCCGACACGCTCCTGTTTAAAGATCAGCGGTCCCTTTGAAGTCACCTTGACTGCAACTGCGGTAAGCAGCATAACGGGCGAAAAGATCACGATACAGATCAAGGACCCTACAATGTCCATGCACCTCTTTACAAGTGCATTAAACGTATTTGACAACGGTACATAACGGATATTGATAACCGGAAGCCCAAGGAGATCCTCCGTATATGGCTTTGTCGGAATGATGTTTCCATAATCCGGTATAAACTTGGTATGAACCCCGGACTTTTCACACTCGGCAACGATCCTCTCCAACTTATAATATTCCTCAAGCCCAAGTGTGATTGCGATCTCATCCAACCTGTTTTCCGGCAGGATATAGAGCAGATTGTTAATGCTTCCGATCACCTTAACGCCTTTATAGGAAGTTCCCCTCGCTATGTTGTCGTCTAATATTCCCCTGATATTGTACCCCCACTGCGGATTCTGTTGTATCCGGTCTATATACTGTTCCGCTGCACGCGAATATCCCACAAGAAGCACATGTTTCAGATTATAGCCGTTCTTGCGGATCGTGCGCAGGAACTGACGGATCATCAGACGAAATGCCTCTTCTAATACAGTGTTGATCGCAAAGAAATAAAAAAACATCTCACGGGAAAAATTTCGATACAGCTCCGCATAAGACTGGAGATTGTATAACACTGTAAAGATCAACAGAAATCCTACAATATTCGCCATCACGATATTGGAGAACTCTAACCTTCGCCCCTGCACTCTTTTTGGCGTATACAGATTAAAGGCATAGTACAAAATCAGATACAACGGAATAATTACGACTAATGCCCTCATATAAAATTCAAATGATAAGGCACCACCCGGTGAATCCAAAATACCGCTCGAAAACTTCAGCCACCATGCTATGATATATGATACCGCAATGACAACTGCATCAATGACTACATGCAGCCTGTTAAAGTGCTGTTGATTATCTTTTATCATAATGTCATCCTTTTTTCATTTTCAAGCTACCATGAAAATAATAATACAATAATTTTCCAGAAAGCACAACTTCTTTTTCTTAAAACTATTGTCACAATTTCTTAATTATTTCTTTATTTTTCTTTGAACATCAAACAAACTATCCCATTATCTGTGCAATATCACGCGAAATATATTTGTAAAAAGTTCCCACTCAATTTTTACATAATTGCTAAGATTTCTGGTCTTGAAGTGGACCTTTCTGCAGTCCGTGCACTGCCGGATCCCCTCTGCAATCCCTTTCCGGTATTGATCTCCAAAACCCTTTTTGCAGAAAAACAGCCACTTTATCAACACACCTGCTGCCAACGGCAGCAGATTGAGTATCAACTGTAACAACGGCATGTTTTTATAGATCACAAACATGGAATTGCGCGCCGCCAGAAATACCTTTTTCTCATTATAACGGGAGCCTGTCGTCGCACTTCCGACATGGTAAACTTTTGCCTTTGGAATATAGCGGTTCCGGTAACCTTCGATCTTCGCCCGGTATCCAAGGTCGAGATCCTCAAGATAGGCAAAATGTTTTTCATCCATGCTGCCGATCTGCTGCAGCACGGACATGCGGTAAATAACTGCACCTCCACAGCAGAAGAACACATCTGTCTCTGTCTCATAATCTGCCACAGGTCTGCCTTTTCCCCGCGCAACCGCCCAGCCCGGCAAGGTATAATAATCTCCGGCATCATCCAACAGATCTCTCCGTTTAAAATCGATCATCTGCGCACTGCAGGAAAAAATATTTTCCGACTGCTTTATCCCCCTTAACAGTTCCTCCACAAACTCCGGTTCCACTTCCGTATCATTGTTGAGAAGGATCACATACGGTGTTTTCGTCAGACTGATCCCAAGGTTGACCGCACCACAGAATCCTGTATTTTCCGGCAGCGCGATCATCTCCATATTGATCTTATCGGAGTATACTTCCGTGCTGCCATCCCAAGAGCCATTATCGATCACCAACAGTCTGAACTCTTTCAGCGTCTGCTCTTCAAGCGTCCTTATGCAGTTTTCCAACAGTTTTTTTCCATTATAGTTCGGAATGATAATTGTAACTTCTGTCATCCTTTTGCTTTCCGATGGATATAAAGCCATCCATTTGCATAGTCTTTTCGTTCCTCTTCTGACATTGATGTAAATGCGTCAAAATCTACCTTTGCCAGTGTCATCTGCTCGTTTCCACATTTAAAACATTCCACGTCTTTGCGTCTTGATACTACTCTCATCCATCCGCATTCCGGGCAAATAAATACTTTCATCATAGGAACTACTGCCTCTCTTTTCAGTCTCTGAAATAAATATCTCTTGTATACACCTTTTCTTTTACATTTGACAACATATCATCCATACGATTTGCCACGATCACATCGCTCATTTTACAAAATTCATCAAAATCACGGATCACTCTGGAATTTTCAAATGTTTCAGTTTTTAGAGACGGATCAAAAATCACAAGGTTTACACCTTTTGCACGAATACGCTCCATAACGCCTAAAATGGAACTCTGTCTGTAATTGTCCGAGTTTGCTTTCATCGCAAGCCGGTAGATACCTACCGTCTGTGGTTCTCTCTCAAGGATCTGTTCTGCGATAAAGTCTTTTCTGGTGCGGTTTGCATCCACGATCGCCCCCATGATATTGTTTGGCACATTATCGTAGTTTGCCAGAAGCTGTTTGGTATCTTTTGGCAGACAGTATCCCCCATATCCAAAAGACGGATTGTTATACTGCATTCCGATCCTCGGATCTAACCCGATCCCTTCAATGATCTGTTTGGCATCAAGTCCCTTCATGGCTGCAAATGTATCAAGTTCATTGAAAAATGAAACGCGTAGTGCAAGGTATGTATTTGCAAACAGTTTCACAGCCTCCGCCTCCGTAAGATCCGTCAGGAGTGTCGGGATATCTTCTTTGATCGCACCTTCCTGCAGTAAATGTGCAAATATCTCTGCTGCCTTCTTCATCTCGTCATTCCCCGCCTTAGAACCCACGATGATCCTTGACGGATAAAGATTATCTTTGAGTGCCTGTCCCTCACGCAGGAATTCCGGTGAGAAAAGGATACGGTCCGTATGATATTTTTCACATACAGATTCCGTATAGCCGACCGGTATCGTCGATTTGATCACAATGACTGCGCGCGGATTGAGTTCTAATACAAGCTCTAACACTTCCTCAACAGACGATGTGTCAAAATAATTTTTCTTTTCATCATAATTGGTCGGAGTAGAGATTATGACATAATCGGCATCCTGATACGCCTGTGTGCCATCTGTCGTCGCTGTCAGATCCAGTCTGGCATTTGCCAGATAATCCTCGATCTCACGGTCTACGAGCGGTGATCTGCGCTGATTGATCATCTCTACTTTTTCTTTTATGATATCAACTGCAGTTACCTTATGATGCTGTGCCAGTAAAATGGCATTGGATAAACCAACATATCCTGTTCCTGCGATTGCAATCTTCATAGTAATCCTCCATTCAAAATTACTCAGCATTATCTTATACTACCATTTTCTATAGTTTCATGCAAGTTTGAGATTTTAATCGTCAGGATGATTTACAATCTGCCCATTTTTTGTTAATGTGATGAAGGAAAATAAAAAATAACCACCCGGAGGAACTCCATGAAAAAAAAAGTGATACACCGTATGACACTGATTCTGTTATTTACCATACTGCTCTGCTGTTCTGCCTGGTTCTCTTACCAGAAAAGCCGGACAGATTCCACCGGATATATCCCTGATCTTACCAGGGAATATCTGGTCACACAGTACGCTGACGCGACCGGTGTCCAGGGTACTTTTTACACCATTACAAACGACAACACCCTGATCATCATTGACGGTGGGTGGGCAGGCAATGCAGATGCCGTCCGGAAAGTGATCGCCGGACATAACAATACCGTGGATGCCTGGATCATCTCACATCCTCATCAGGACCATGCCGGTGCCTTCAATGTGATCTATGCTGATCCGGGGGATATTACCATCCGGAATATTTATGACAATGGTTTTGATTATGATTTTATTGAAACTGCCGGTGAGCCTTATGACGATATCACGGTGATGGAAACTTTCCACGCCCTGACCAAAGATGACCCTGACGTCACACACTTAAAACGCGGCGATGTGCTTACACTCTGTGACGGTCCGACGCTGTCCGTCTTCAATGCGTGGGATGACAATGTGCTTTCTAACGTCGGCGACGAAAAAGATTATCAGAATAATGCCTCTTTACTTTTTAAGATCAGCGGGACACAGGACAGCATGCTATTTTGTTCCGACATAAAATATGATATGAACAATTATCTGTTGGACCATTACCGCAGCGATATCGCCTGTGACTATATCCAGGCCGGACATCACGGTAACTGGTCGTTCTCCGATGAATTTTATGAAGCTGCCGGTGCATCCTGTGCATTTATCGATGCCCCTGCCTCCATCACAGATAATCCTGATTTTCCTGCCAGCACTTTAAAAAGTTTTTTACAAAAAAAAGGAACAGTATTTGATTTTTCTACTGCTCCTAATTCCATTACTTTGAGATAGTGTGATGAAAGCTTCCGGTTTTCATCCGATTATATTTTTTCGACACAGATTGAAGTGAAACTTCAATTTTAGTTGTAGTGTTTTTGATTTAAAAGATAAGAGGCTTCGTGCCTCTATTTTTTTGAAATGATCATCATGATCCCATTTCCGTATTTTATGCTGTAACTACTGGAAATAATAACCACCACCGGCTGTTACATTCTTTGTTCCACGGTTCTGTACAAACACACGGTATTTACCGGTTTCAGAAATGGAAAACGAATGGGATAATGCACCTTTTCCTTCCACATACCGTACATTATTTTTCGGATCCATAATACCGATCCAACATGTCTGCGTATTAGGAGCTGTTGATGCTGAAATCATAATCTTCTGACCACTAGTAACCTTAAATTTACCTGAACAAAAACGTGTTCCTGGTTCCACTGTCCAGTTAAAAGTTACCATCTCTCCTGCATCAAGTAACGGTGCAACTGGACTGATATCCGGTTTTGCATATTCAATCTTAGAATAATCATGATTCTCAGATGCCGGAACAAACACTTCCTCTAGTTCCGCTGACTCTGAAATCTCACCCAGTTTATCCTCTACTCCCTGATAAAGCTGATCATGTACACCAGCCACCTCGGAGGTTGCTGCGTATGTTGTAGTCATGGTTGTCAACACAAATAAGAATGACAGTACAAATGCAGATATTCTTGCCTTTCTTCCTGCGTTCATATATTTTTTCATATACTCTATTCTCCTTTCCAAACTCTGTTGGCTCTCATATAGGGTTGAAAAAACATAATCCTGCCCTGAATTTACCGGCATGCGTTCCATCAGATCTACTATCACTTCAAAGTAATGCCTGGGCGTTATCTCATCCCGCAATGCCCAGACTACCGATGCATCACAGGCACATTCACTCCATTCATTCAGCCATCCAAGCATACTTCTGGCATCCGAAGTCATATGCTGCAGCGCACCAATATAAATACTGCAAATTTTGAAGAAAGGATCATTATGTTTGCAGTGTACCAGCTCATGACAAAAAATCACAGTCAATTCCTCATTGCTGTAATGTCCCACCGGCAATAATATCTGATATCGGAATACACCGATCACCATTGGACTTTTGATGGAATTGCTGTAATATAACCCCACCTTCCGGCGGATATGTAACATGTTCCTGACTTTCAGAAACACTGTTAAAACCTGCTCATCCGATACAAGTACTTTATATCGGAAAATAACTCTCCAGCGAATCAGTTCCCTTACACGATCTGCAATATTTTTGAACAGGAAAAACAGCCATATGATCCCTGCTGTTCCAAATATGAGATCCATTTCTCCAACCATCTCAAAATTTGGCTTCCAGATGCTCTCCGACCGCAGGTATCCACGCCATGTCAATCTGACTGCCAGATAACCAAACGGTATCATATACATCAGGCATACAAATCGCAAAGTCGTATAAACCAGTCTGGGATCCTGTTTTAATATCAACGGCTGAAACAGCTTCCAGAATCCCAGACTGACTGTACCTGTAAAACAGGCGATCAGAATGATCAAAAAAATCTGACTAGTTAAGTTCATCTATTTTTTTCTTGACCACCTGAATTTCTTCTTTGGTAAGTGCGTCTTCACAAAGATGGCATGCATATGCAGCCATATCACCTTTTTCAAAGAATCTTGCATTCTCCTGTACAGTTGCTTTCCAAAAATCTTCTTTACTTACTGCCGGCTGATAAAATGAATATCTGCCTTTACGATACACAGTCAAAAATGATTTTCTAACCAGTCTTGCTAAGAATGTAGAAACCGTCTGCGGCTTCCAACTCTTTCCATTCTCCTGGTTTACTCTGTTCATGATGTCCTGTAATGCTAAATCCTCTGTAGAATCCCAGATCACTTTCATGACGAGTCTTTCGCATGCTGAAATATCGTTCGTATCCATGAATCATTCTCCTTTCTACTCACGCAGCGTACACTACGTTCGTAAACAACATATCATTTTTTTTTGTTGTTTTCAATACTTTTCTATTTTTTTGTTTTTTCCTGATAATAAAGAGAATTTCCACAAAAACTCCCGTTTCCCCAGGAAAAGCGCGTATACATATCTTATTATAAAACATTTTTAGCAAGAATGCTATCTTTATCTTATTTTATTCAGACAAATTTCTTACTTTTACTCTAAAATCTGCTCATCATCACAGGTAACGCCGAGGCTCACTTCGATCAGTCTTAAGTCTGATCCCAGCGCTTTGATGGAATGCTTTTTGCCGGATGCAATACTTACGGTTGAACCCGCAAGCAGATCCACTTCCGTTCCCTCGAGGATCAGTTTTCCCATACCGGAAATGACCGTGATCGTCTCCGTATGCTGTGCATGCGCATGATATGGCATTGTCTTGCCTGCAAGGATCTTGATGCGCTTTGTCACACTGTGCGTTCCATCCTCGTCATTATTGTCAATCGTCTTGATTGTTCCCCAGCGGCGCTCCTCAAATCTCGATTCATCCGGGACATTTGCAAGACAGTCTTTGATGTAGGAGCTCTGGTGCTTATCAGCAACCAGGATACCATCGTGGGAAGCAACGATGACCATATCTTTTGCCCCCATGACCACCATCGGAACACCGAGCACATTGATCGCGTGGCTGTTCTCACAGGTCTTATCCCAGGTCACATCACCGATGCTCTGCTCTTTCATCTCCTCGGTCAGCGTATTCCAGGTTCCAAGGTCTTTCCAGATTCCATCGTACTGAACTGCAACGATGTTTTTCCAGTGCTCTAACACCTCATAGTCAAAGCTCTGTTTCGGCAGCTTTTCATACCCGGCAACCATCTCATCATAGTTTATCGTAACACCGTACTTGTCTAACCACTGCGCTGCCATGTTTAATTTGAAGCAGAACACACCGCAGTTCCAGAGTGCACCCATATCCACCAGCTCCTGCGCGGTCGTCTCATCCGGTTTTTCGCGGAATCCTTTTACCGCAAACGGCTCGGATTCATTTTTTTCAGGAACGATATATCCATATTTTGTGGATGGATAGGTCGGCACACCGCCGAGCAGTCCAATCACACCTTCCTGTTTTTCAATATATCCGCCCAAAGACTTGATCTTATTGAAAAACTCCACCGTGGTATATGGATCGACCGGAAGAAATGCAACCACATCATCCGGCTTTGCACCTTTGTTTGACAAAAGATACGCACAGGATAACATGACAGCCGGGAATGTATTGCGGCGCATCGGTTCAACAGCAACCTCTGCCTGTCCATCCAACTGACTCTCGATCAGCTCCACCTGGGAATCACTGGCACACACGATCGTATTTTCGGAGAGTGAAGCAGCCTTAAGCTGTCCGAACACACGCTGTAACATGGAACATTTTTCACTGCCGTCCGAATGTTCCGCTTCATCCGGGTTCATTAACTTGATATACTGCTTGGAACACAGATCGTTTGATAACGGCCAGAGACGTTTTCCGGAACCGCCTGATAATAAAACAATATACATGTTGTTTCTCCTTCGCTCTCTTAGCGCTCTGCACGCATCGGATTGTGCAGGAAATCATCATAAGTCAGACGGATTCCTTCCTCTAATTCTGTCTTATATTTCCATCCGAGTCCTTCTAATTTGCTTACATCGAGAAGTTTTCTCGGTGTTCCGTCCGGTTTTGTGGAATCCCATTTGATCTCACCCTCATATCCGACTACTTTGGCAACCAGCTCTGTCAGCTCTTTGATGGTCAGCTCTTTTCCGGTTCCGAGGTTTACCGTCTCGTTTCCGCTGTAATGGTTCATCAGATATACGCAGGCATCTGCGAGATCATCTACATACAGAAACTCGCGAAGCGGTGTACCGGTTCCCCAGCAGGTTACCTCTTTTAATCCTGCCTCTTTTGCCTCGTGGAAACGGCGGATCAGTGCTGGAAGCACATGGCTGTGCTCTGGGTGATAGTTATCGTTTGGTCCGTAAAGGTTGGTCGGCATAACGGAAATATAATCGGTTCCGTACTGACGGTTTAAAAATTCACAGTATTTTAAACCGCTGATCTTTGCAAGTGCATATGCTTCATTGGTCTTCTCTAACTCACTGGTCAGAAGGCAGCTTTCTTTCATCGGCTGTGGAGCCATACGCGGATAAATGCAGGAAGAACCTAAAAACATTAACTTCTTACATCCGTTTTTCCATGCCTCATGGATCACGTTCATCTCAAGAACCATGTTTTCATACATGAAATCAGCGAGCGCTTCGCTGTTAGCCATGATACCGCCTACTTTTGCGGCAGCAAGGAATACATAATCCGGTTTTTCTTTTGCAAAGAACTCCTCCACTGCATCCTGACGGCAGAGATCTAACTCTTTGTGTGTTCTTGTGATAATGTTTGTGTATCCTTCTTTTTCAAGCTGGCGGACGATCGCGGAACCTACCATTCCTCTGTGTCCGGCAACATATATTTTTGCATCTTTTTCCATGATTTTACTCTCCATTCCTGTGTTGTTTTTCGATCAACCTGTTGTTTGATTCACATCACAAGTCTGTGCTTACGCACTTTATTTTCGTTTCTTATCTCTCGTTTTTTACAAGCTCCATATCATGAGCTACCATGATCTTTACAAGTTCCTCAAAAGTAGTCTTAGTCGGATTCCAGCCAAGCTCTGTCTTTGCTTTTGTAGGATCTCCCCAG
>SAMEA104315434__coassemble_1126_pt1 | contig 11507 bp, 10 predicted proteins | sample SAMEA104315434__metabat2_low_PE_001 | metagenome-assembled genome bin SAMEA104315434 (sample SAMEA104315434) | gut metagenome | biome: Monkey gut; feature: monkey-associated habitat; material: faeces | place: China | collected 2013 | reverse complement strand
CCAATGGTGTTATGAAACTGGGGATCAGCTTTCGGGAGGATTCTGTTAAAATCTCAGCGAATGGAAAGGACTATATCGTAAAGTATGATGAGATTACGGAAGTCCGTAAAATGATGGTCATTGATCGTATGCATGATAAAAAAGGCTGTTACAGGATGAAAATAAAATGTCATGGCAGGAGTAATCTTGAATTTGAGACCACGCAGCAGGAGTATGAGGCTCAGTTGGATTTTGAAAAGACAGAGCTGTTTATTTTTTATGATGCATGTAGGAAAGCCGGGTTGAAGTGCTGTTAAAATTAAGTACAGCAACGGTGATGCAGAATGGAGAAAATTTTAGTGGGGTAATATTGTAAAAATACCGATATAGAGAACAGGATAAAAACTTTTACACCAGCGGATACATTTTACCATGTGTATCCAATTTTGCCATAACGGGGGTAAGGTATGGATTATTTATGTGAGATGAACCTTAAACAGAAATTGCAGCTTAGGACATTGGAATTAAACAGGGATACGGCAGAAATATTATTATCGTCAAAAAATAAAGAGAATACCCAGCACAAAACGGGATCAGATTCCTATATTCCGATGTGCGGTGATACGGATATCTATGCAAACTATACGAGCAGGGGTGTGCTACAGCAGAATATGGCATCGGATGAGAATCAAAAAATCTGGAATTATTTATCAAACTTTTCTGGAACAATGCAAAATGGAGAGTTTGTGATTGATCATAAGGTTTATAAATGTTCTGAGGTAAGCAAAATCCCGTCGGGAATGTTACAGGATTTAAAGGCGGAAGGGAATACGCTTGTACTAAAAAGTGGTGTATTTTATGGCGTGGAAACAAATGATGGGGGAACAGAAACAACATGGGGAATGAAGGTTTCAAACCGGGGTGGAGTAGGAATAGCCCTTTCTGAGACAATCTATGCAGTTGAGCATGGAATCACATTAGAGGAATTGGGAGAATGGAGTAGCTTCTTCCGTTTTGTAACCGGTAGCGGCGATTCGGCGGGTGCCGGGATTTATCTTGGACTCAGCCATGAAAAGGTAAGGTCAATGCTGGATACATTGGGGTTTGAACCAGGTATGTGTACGATCAACGTTGAAGGAGAGGAAAATACATTTTACTACAGTCATAACGGGAATATTTATCCGAAATATCATTATGATGGAATTTATCAGGGGATGACTGTTGCAGATAATTTAGACAATTATGAAGTTGGGGATGAATTTAATTATAATGGTCATATTTATACAATGGATGAAAATGGTCATATCAATGTTCCATACGGAGAAGATGTATTTAATTGTTTAAGCAGGCCGGAAGGAAAAAGAAAATTTTATGCAGTATAAATGGCAGGAGGAGCTGTGACCGATGATCTACGCAAAAAACATAGTCTTAAGAGACCTTACAGAATCAGATATCAAAGACCGGATCTATTGGGAGAAAGTAGAGACAGAGTGGCAGCAGTGGGATGCTCCGTGGGAGTATGAAGGACTCTCGGAAGAGGAAAAAGAAGCTGAGTTTCAGGACTATATAGATTCCCTGCATAAACGTGCAGAGCGGTGCAAAAATATGCCAGAGGATCACAAACGGTATACCTTTGAGATCGTTACGTTGGATGAGAAACCAAAACACATCGGCTGGGTGTCTGCGTATAGCATTGATGAAGACTGCAATTATACGGAAGGGGATGGTTACTGCACGGTCGGTATTACCATTCCAGACAGATCAGAACGGGGAAAAGGATATGGCGGCGAGGCATTATGCGCATTTATTAATTATCTGCATGGGACGGGGGAAAAGGATTTTTACACGCAGACCTGGTCCGGAAACCGGAACATGATCCACCTTGCAGAAAAAATGGGCTTTGAGGAGTATTGCAGAAAAGAGGGGATCCGTCTGGTACGGGGAAAAAACTATGATGGACTCACCTTCCGGCTGAACCGGGAGAAGTATGAGGAATTCTGCAGGAAATATAAAGGATAACTGGTCGTTCATCCCGTTTTTCGTGTCGTCTGTCGTCAAAGTGATAAATTTTTTGAAAAACTGCTATGATATCAGTGGATGAAAAATTGATACATTAGAAGAGGCTTTGAATGGGGAAAAATATGCAAAAATCATACAACATCGCAATTCTTTTTATCATATCCGCGATGATTTTTACCGGCTGCGGAACGAAGAATGTGACAAACTGCAGGGTACTTTCGGTGGATGGAAGTACATGCGGTAGCAGTTATGTATGTCGGAATGACACGGGGACGTATGTCTATAAAAATAACGCCATTTATGATGCAGATACCGATCAGTCACTTGTAGAGGTGACTGATCTTGTATGCATGGCGGCAGCGCAGACAGAACTGTATTTTTACACTTCGGAAGATGGGGGCAGTTTATATCGTTATCAGTTCCAGGATGGAAATATAGCAGTGATCTCCAAAGATTATTATGTGGCGGGGATGAAAGCACATGATGACGATGTGTTTGTTACGGTTCGTGATAAGGATTATGAAAATCACAGGGAAGAAACATATAGTTATGAACTGTTAAGGTTTGGGGCTGACGGTGGGGAGGAAAATCTTACCGGGTGGGCAAAGACACAGGAGCCGATAGAGGAATATGGAGATTATGAAGTCTATGCATATGAAGATTATCTGCTCACGGCAGACATGTCCCTGACTGTCGGACCGCTGCAATTTGTCTATATAGAGGCTTCTGATTTTGCGTATTCGTGCCTTCCCTATAATGTCTATGCAAAAATAGATGGAAGCATCGTCAGTTTGGAAAAATATTTGCCGGAACTTCCGGAGGTGACAGGCAGTGAGGGTGGTATCTCCCCTGTATTGACGGAATTTTATGACGGCTGTTTTTATATGCTGGTCCAGTATAGCAGGGGAACCTGGGCATATCAGGAGAACCCGACGATCGATTTTAAGGTACGGGATGTATATTATAAATATGACCCTGCAGCAAAGAAGTTTGAACTGCTTTATGAGGCTGGGAGGAAAGAACAGATCGCCGGATTTTTTGCAGAGCAGGGAATCGTGTATCTTTTGCGGAAAGAAGGGGTTTACAGGCATGATCTTCAAAACGGGGAGGAGACCCGGATCGCCGCTGATCCATTCTCGGAAGATAAGTATGGGACAATGATATTTGATTTTTATGGAGGTAAATTTTATATTTTTTCACAGGCATTCGGAGCAGACAGCCCGGTAAGGGAAGTCCGGACAGATTTGTAGCATAATTTCTAGCTATTCTGCTGTATTTATGATACACTAAAACAAGAGCGTATCGTGAATTTTTTACAGAGAGGATAATAGTTATGCAGGATTATGATGAGAGTTTTTTTATTGCCAAAGCGAACAAGCGGGCGAGTATTACGTGGTTTGTACTGCTGTTGATCGCGTCGGTGTTTTATGGGATGAAGGTCAGCAAGGGACAGTTAAAAGAAGCCTATTTTATCAGTTTTTTTGTCGCTGGATGGCTGGCGTATCTCGGCGGAAGGGTGATTCTTAGATTTAAACATGCGGACAGCCTTAAGTATAAATGGGTGGTAGGAATCGGTTATCTGGTTTTTTATGCGGTAATCGCCTGGACGTCATTGGATAAAGTTTCTTATGTATTTATTTTACCGCTGGTATGTATTCTGATCCTTTACAAAGACCCGAAGTTTATCCGGACGATGATGGTGATCACATTGTTTGTACTGATTTCGAGTAACCTGTATAAAGGTCTGGCAAAAGACATGATGGATTTTGTTGCCAGTGAGGAATGTGCCCTGCAGTTTGCAATTGTGATCTGCTGTTATGGATGTACCAATATGGCGATTGCGCATCTGGTACAATCGGATGGTGCATTGACGGCTTCTATCAAATCGAACCTGGCGCGCGTCGTACAGACTGTGGAGCAGGTCAAAGAGGCGAGCAACGAGATCGTGGACGGTGTGACGGTTGTGCGGGAGCTTGCAGATGAGAACCGCACAGGCGCCAATGATGTAATGGAAGATATGAAAAATCTTGCAGATAACAATGAGGTACTTAATGATAAGACATTATCTTCTATCGACATGACGAATGTCATTGATACGCAGGTGAAAAATGTTGCAGGACTCATGGAGCAGGTAGTACAGTTGATCGGGGCATCTGTGGATCATGCCAATATCAGTGCAGGTGAGCTGGTAGAGGTAGTGGAGATCACCAATAAGATGGCGACTCTTTCAAAAGAAGTAGAACAGGTGCTTGAAGACTTTAAGGCAGAGTTTAAGCATGTAAAAGAAGAGACCAGCACGATCGAGGGCATTACTTCAAAGACAAATCTGCTCGCATTAAACGCGTCCATCGAAGCGGCAAGAGCCGGAGAAGCCGGCAAGGGATTTGCGGTAGTTGCCAATGAGATCCGTGAGCTGAGCAGCGGAACACAGACCTCTTCCAGCAGTATTATGGAAGCGCTGTCAAGACTGGAAGCAATTTCAGAGAAGATGATGAAGTCTATTTCACAGACCGTAGAATTGATCCAGATAAACATTGAAAAGGTATCGAATGTCAACCAGAGTGTGACAGATATCACAAACGATGCGACAAGCCTTGGCGAGAATATCAAAGTCGTAGACAGTGCGGTCAAGGAAGTAGAGGTATCGAACCAGACATTGACGGACAATATGCATCAGGTCGGTGAAGTCATGGAAGTGATGACACAGAGTATCAGTGGTGCGGAACTGACGACCAAGACGATGCTGAGCAAATATGAGGCGAGTGCAAAGAGTGCGCTTGATATTGAGGGTGTTGTCGGCAAACTTATGGAAGAACTCGGCGTCGGCGGATTCATGGGCGTACAGGATGTAAAACCTGGCATGAAGATCACGATCGCATTAAATGATGACAGCAGTAAAAAAGATTATGCCGGAGAAGTTGTGGACTGCAGTGGCAAAGATCTCTTTGTAACCGCAGAAAATGGAGTGAAAGACTTTGTTGACAAGAAGAACAGACATGAGTTATGCAAACTGCATATTGTAGTTGACAATGTCTTGTATTACTGGGATGACATTGAGATCCATCCGGTCAGACAGGGTGAAAAAGGTCAGTATAAACTGCATATTGAATCCAATCCGAAGGTATATAACCGGAGAAAATACCCGCGTATGCCGATTTCCAATGGATGTACCATCCAGTTAGATGGAACGGATAAAACATATACCGGAAAGATGGTAAATATCAGTGCAAACGGTTTTGCATTTTCCGTGCACGATAATGTATTTGCAAGTCAGAAAGGTAAAAATGTCCGTCTGGATGTGAAGGATTTTGCAGTGATCGGAAATAAACCGCTGACAGGCTGCGTGATCCGAAGCTCCAACAATGAGGGTGAATTCATCGTTGGCTGCAGAATGCCGGAGGATAACGAAGCGATCAAAGATTATGTGAGCAAAAATTACAATGGAAAATAAAAAATAGCATAAGTAAGAGGCGAAAATTATGGCAGCAGAAGATATCAAAGCATATTGTCTCAGCAAGCATAAGGCATGTGAAACATACCCGTTTGGGAAAATGCCGGTCTGTTACAAATTGAATGGTAAAATATTTGCACAGTTATATACGGATGAGGGTGACTATAAGATCACGTTAAAATGTACGGCAGATGCGGCACAGTTTTACCGGATGGTTTACCCGGATAAGATCGTGGAAGGGTATCATTGTTCAAAGGTCCAGAAACCTTACTGGAACACGATCTATCTGGATGATTTTCCGGAAAAAGAAGTGTATAATATGATCGATTTTGCATATGATACTGTATTACACAGTTTCAGTAAAAAAGTGCAGAAGCAGATACTGGAGAACAGTTAGCTTGATTATGGGGAGTAAAAAGTATGAAAACAGGATCAGATTATACGACGCAGAAAAAGATATTATATATACTGACAGGATTGACCTGTGCCGGAATGGTGATCGCAGATGCGTTTACAAAACCGGCTGAGGGTGGAGAGATACTTATCAATATTGTGTTATCGTTTTTTTTCTGTCTGTTAGTGCAGTATTTTACACCGGCGGTCTTACTGCTGGTATCGGTCAGCCTTCTGGAGAAACGGCAGATAGCAGCGCTGGTTTTTGACATTCTTGCTGTGAGCATGGCAGCCATTATGCTGCCGGCGGGTTACTTTCTCAGCTATCTGGCAACCATAGAGTCACCACATTTCAGTTATGCATTTCTGGGAAATGGTGTGATCCTGCTTCTGGCGACTGTGCAGATGGTCTTTGTCATTATAGCGATCAGAAAACAGAAGTTAAAACCGGAAATATAAAAATAAGAGCAGGTTTTGGCAATGGATAACAATTTGCGAAAGATACGCAGGGCAAAAAAAGAGGATATGGAGCGGATTCTTTCCATCTACGAATACGCGAGAGGATTTATGGCACAGACGGGCAATCCGACACAGTGGGGAAAACATTCCCCGTCGGAGGAGGTTCTCTTAGAGGACATCCGGAAAGAACAGCTTTTTGTGATGGAGGAAGCGGGGGAAGTGCACGCTGTATTTGCGTTTATCATCGGAAGAGATGCCACTTATGAGGTGATCGAAAATGGCACATGGCTCTCGGAGAGCGGGTACGGAACGATCCACCGGATCGCGGGGGATGGAAAAATGCATGGGATACTAGACAGTGCGGTCTCATTCTGCGAACAGCGCATCCACCATTTGCGGATCGATACCCATGAGAATAATCAGGTGATGCGTCATCTGATCGTAAAATGCGGTTTCAAAGAGTGCGGAGTGATCCATGTGAAAGACGGTACACCGAGGATCGCGTATGAACGCGTGTAGTGCAATGGATGTAACTGTTGACATTACAATCGGGAAAATATATGATAGGTAAAGTTAACGGAGGTTAAGAAATGCAGATATCCAGCAGATTTACACTGGCAATCCATATATTTGCCTGTATTGATACATTTGGGGATCAGTATAAAGTGACGAGTGATTTTATTGCTCAGAGTACCAATGTGAACCCGGTCATTATCCGCAAACTGTTGTCACAGTTAAAGGGAGCAGGCCTGCTTGAGGTCGCAAGGGGGACCGGCGGCGCCTCGATCGCAAAGCCGCTGTCAGAGATCACTTTTTTGGATATATACCGGGCAGTGGAGTGTGTGGAGGACAACAAACTTTTTCATTTCCACGAGAATCCCAATCAGAATTGTCCGGTGGGGCAGAACATCCACAATGTGTTAGATGATAAGCTGCAGCGGGTGCAGGATGCGATGGAGCGTGAACTTGCATCGATCACGCTCGCAGATGTAAAAAAAGATTTAGCAAAATATATGGCATAGTCATTTCAAAAGACTTCCGATCGTCTGTGTCATTTTTTTCATATCGATCGGTTTTGTCAGATGCGCGTTCATACCGGCATCCAGACATTTTTTTGCATCCTCAAAGAAGGCATTTGCAGTCAGTGCAATAACAGGGATCGTGGAAGCGTCAGGCCGGTTTAAGGAGCGGATGGCCCTGCAGGCTTCAAGTCCGTCCATAACGGGCATCATGATATCCATCAATATCACGTCAAACGTTCCGGGGGCATTATTTTCAAAAATAGTTACCGCCTCTTTTCCATCGCGGGCAGGGGTGATAATGGCACCTTGTTGTTCCAGTAATTCTGTGACGATCTCAAGATTCAGGTCATTGTCCTCGGCAAGAAGGATTTTGACACCATGGATCGAAGTGACGGCACTGTCATCCGCGACTTCGGAAACCGCTTCCGGTGGAGCAATCTCAAATGGGATCGTCACGATAAAGGTGGTTCCGACATTCTGTTCGCTTTTTACTTCAATGGTTCCGTTCATTTTATCTACAAGTGATTTCACGATCGACATTCCAAGACCTGTTCCTTGAAAAACACTTCTTGCATCTACTTTTTCCTGCGAAAACGGGTCAAACAGATGCTTCATAAATTCGGGGCTCATGCCAATTCCGGTGTCCGCAATGGTGCAGATATAAGAGATATTTTTTTCATCACAGGCACCACTTTCCAGTTTCACATAAATCTTCCCACCTGGTTTATTGTATTTTACAGCGTTATTTAAAATATTTACAAAAATCTGCCGCACATGCAGTGGGCTTCCGTAGACATATGGATGTGGCAGATTATAAGAGCTGCTGTCTAAGTGCAGGGTAATGTTATTTTCTTTTGCAAGCATTTCAGTGATCGTTAAGATATCATTGCCAAGATGCCGTACATCAAAAGCAGTGTGCGCCAGTTCTACTTTGTTATCCTCTAACTTGCTCATATTTAAAATATCGCCGATCAGTGTCAGCAGATGATTCGCGGCAACTCTCATATTTTTCCGGTTCTGATCTAAAAGTTTCGGGTTGTTTTTGTTTGCTTCCGCAATATCAAGACAGCCGATGATCCCATTTAACGGTGTGCGGATATCGTGGGACATCCTGGAAAGAAAATCGGATTTTGCAGCATTGGCGCGGTTTGCTTTTTCCAGAGCATCTTTCAGTTGTACTTCGCGTTCAGCCTGTAAATGAGCGCGGTGTTTTTCGCTGATGATAATAAGAAATAGAAAAATGGAAAATGCCAGTGAAATAAAAAATATCGTCTGGTAGGTGAGAGTTTTGCTTGTATTTGCGGTTTCCATACAGACGGAATCCGGGGCAAATACAAGGATCTCCCAGTCACTGTAACCGGTTGGCGCATAGGATAGATACATGGTCTCGCCTTTTTCTTCGGAGAGAAAGGCGGCATGTCCGGAATTGCCGGCAGCGTAATTAGCAGCGACCTCGTTCCAGTCATATCCATTGAGGGCTGTGATCCCGTTGTTATCCGCAATATTTCCAAGATTGTGATGCCATGAGTCGATTAAAATATCACCGGTCCCACGCTCAAAAAGCAGAATTTCTGATTCTTCGTTATAAGCCTTTGCCTGAAAAAGTGCAGAAAAAGGGATCAGGTCGATCACGGAAGATAAAATACCGACACATTCTCCATCGTGAAAAATGCACTTGGAGAGCATGATGATCTGTGATTTTCCGTCTTTTAATGCGGTTCTCCGTTCAGAAACGGAAAAACCTTCCTGCACACGTTCCTGAAAGGAATATTGCGATCCAAGTTCTAATTGTGTTCCATCGCTGTAAAAAACCCTTTCATCCGGCAGACAGATTTCCCAGTGGGAGTAAGTTTTATTTGCGCTGGAGGCCTTCATGATCTGAAGGATCATTTTTTCATTGTTATCATAGTCAGGAAGCAGATTTTCCAGAAGGGCAGAGGCAGATTCTAAATGTTCCTGCTCAGTCTGCATCTCATTGGTGATCATTTGTCCGAGCAGTGTTCTGGAATCACCTAAGATGCTGAAACATTGTTCGGTAGCTGTAGTCTGTACGATGGAAGCATATCGGATCAGGGTAAAAGTAATGACAAGAATGAGTATTGCCGTGATCTCAAGATAAAAGTTTTTTTTGCTGAGCAGTTTTTTCTTCATGTAAGCCTCTTTCGTCTGAACGGTGTGAATCCTATATTTATCCATTATATCACTTTAGTAAAATAAAGGGAGAAATAGTTTCGGGTTTTCAAAAAAAGTTTTGATGTAACTATTGACATTACAACAAAACCATGATAATATTCGAAATGTAACAAAGATGGTTACAACAAAAAACCGAATCAAAGGAGAAAAAACATGAATAAAGTAGTAGAATTTTTACAGGCAAACCCGGTACAGTATTTAGCAACCGTAGGACGTGACGGAAAGGCAAAATGCCGTCCGTTTATGTTCAGCTTAGAGAAGGACGGAAAATTGTGGTTCTGCACCAACAATACCAAGGACGTTTATAAGGATATGCAGGAGAATCCTGAGATCGAAGTATCTGTTTCCTCACCGGAGTATGCATGGATCCGTTTACATGGAAAGGCAGTTTTTGAAAATAATATGGAAGTGAAAGAAGCATGCATGGCAAACCCGATCGTTAAGGGACAGTACCAGACAGCAGACAACCCGATCTTCGAGGTATTTTATTTAGAAAATGCGCACGGCGTGATCGCAGATTTCTCTGGAAATCCGCCATATGAATTTTAATTTGGGATCATACATTTTCATGACATGATCTGGGAGGGAAAGATGGACTGGAATCATTTTTTGAGTGGAACACCGGCAAAAGATTATATTTTTCAGAAAGAGCCTTACGAGGATCAGATCAAAAAGGCGGCAGAGTATTTAAAAGATGCGGATGCCGTTCTGATCGGTGCGGGGGCAGGGCTGTCTGAGGCCGCGGGGCTTCATTACAGTGGAAAGCGGTTTTCGGATAATTTTGGAGATTTTATCAAAAAATATGGCATGCAGGATATGTACTCCGCAGGTTTTTATCCGTTTGAGACGGAGGAGGCAAGGTGGGGCTACTGGGCGAGAAATGCGTATGTGAACCGCATTGCGCCGCCCGCGATGCCGCTCTATCAGCAGTTGTTTGAACTGGTAAAAGAGAAAGATTATTTTGTACTGACAACCAATGTGGATCACCAGTTTGAAAAAGCAGGATTTGACGAGAAAAAGATTTTTGCCACGCAGGGTGATTACGGTCTGATCCAGTGCATGCGGGGTTGTCATGATAAAACATATGATGCCACCGAAATGTTTTGCCAGATGAACCAGGCAGAAAAAGACTGTCTGGTACCCTCCTACATGGTGCCTAAGTGTCCGGTGTGCGGTGGACCGATGGCGATGAATCTGCGTTGTGACCAGTATTTTATACAGGATGAGCACTGGTATGAGGCTGCAAAGAATTATGACTGGTTCCTTCGCCATTTGAAAAAGAAAAATGTGCTTCTGCTGGAATTTGGCGTTGGATTTAACACACCCGCGATCATCCGGTTTCCATTTGAAAACATGGTGCGGGAACACAAAAATGTAAAACTTGTAAGATTTAACCGTGATGAAGCGGTCGTGCCGGAGAGTTTTGGTGAGCGCGGGATCGGTATTTCTGCGGATATGGCACAGAGTATCAGGGATCTTGCCGAGGTGCTGAAACAGGAAAAGCGTCTGGATTATCTTCTGGAAAAATTTAAGGAAGATTCCGGTGAATACAAAGATCTGGATACAAATGTTCCGGAACCGGAAAAAAGAAAGATCCTCCGCTCCCTGATGAATATCCGCATGCCGCGCACTTTAGATGAAAAAGTGCAGAAGGTCCAGGATGAATTTCTGCAGGAGGATACAAGGGAAAAGGGGATCGTGTATCTTTCTGATATCCCTACCGTACAGGAGCAGTATCACAGTGACCATGCGTATGCCGGTAAGCTGTCGATCTGGCAGGGAGATATCACGAGGCTGGGGATCGATGCGATCGTAAATGCGGCAAACTCGCAGATGTTAGGCTGTTTTGTCCCATGTCATAAGTGCATTGACAACGCGATACATTCAGCGGCAGGCATAGAGCTGCGCGCGGAGTGTAACCGTAAGATGAACCAGAGAAGAGCCAGATATGGTATGGCTTACGAGGAACCGACCGGTATGGCGATGCTGAC
>SAMEA104315434__coassemble_1121_pt1 | contig 11554 bp, 7 predicted proteins | sample SAMEA104315434__metabat2_low_PE_001 | metagenome-assembled genome bin SAMEA104315434 (sample SAMEA104315434) | gut metagenome | biome: Monkey gut; feature: monkey-associated habitat; material: faeces | place: China | collected 2013 | reverse complement strand
GCGGAATTAAAATGATAAGTCCTGCATCAAAGAATACCGGGATGGAAATAACAAGACCGGTGATTCCAAGTGCCCATGCAGCTTTCTCATCTCCAAATTTCTTTACCATTGTGACTGCCAAAGTCTGCGCTCCACCCGACGCTTCGAGTATCGCACCAAACATGGAACCGAGTCCTACTAAGAGGGCAATTCCCTTTAACGTGTTTCCAATACCATCGTCCACCGCCGTTACGATCTCTTCAAACGGCATTCCTGCGATCAGTCCGATTGCGATCGCACCGATTAAGATCGAAAGCATTGCATGAACCTTAAATTTGATGATCAAAACTAACAACAATGCCAGTCCGATAATTGCTGCGATAACCAGCCGGGTTGTATCTAATTCTGTGACGTTACCCATGATATACCTCCTTATTGATATTTGTATGACGTCTGATGTTTTGTTGTGATTATTGTATTTTATTGATTATTTTTTGTCAATACATCTGATGTCTAGTTTGTCAAAACCTCTTTTTTAGACAAAAAAACAAGGCATTTTCTCAAAAAAGCACCTTGTTTTTTGTGTATTTTTCCGATATTGCATCGTGTCATATGACGTCTTTCCAGTTTTTGGAGTTTTCGCCCCTTACTTATTTTTCTGCTGCGCCTCCGCCTGTTTTTTCAAAATCATCTGACGATTATAATTGAGATGCATGATCATTGCATATTTTGCCCCCGCACTGTCGCCATGCAGGATCGCATCCGTGATCGCACGGTGGGTGTCGATCGTCTCATCTTTTAACTGGCGGTGTGTTAAGTTCACGAACGTGATGACCGCCGACTGGATGATCGGGACCAGTTTTTCGATCACTTTATTTTTGCTGCACCGCGCAATGTAAGTGTGAAATTCCACATCCTTCTGCAGGTGGTTCTCCCCGGCAAGATACAAGTTTTCCACCTCATCACACAGCCGCTTTAACTCCGCCTTTTCCTCGTCCGTCGCATTTTCACTTGCAAGCATGGCGATCTCAGGCTCCAACATCAGACGCACATTGCAGAGATCTAACGCCAGTTCATATTTGTCCGTGAACTTCGAAAGTCCTAACGGATCGTCCTCTAAGCGGTTCGTCCCGATCACATAAGTCCCGGATCCCCTGCGGACCTCAAGCACCCCCTTGGAAACCAGGCTTTTTACCGTCTCCCGCACCGTGCTCCGTCCAACGCCGAACAGCTCTGCCAGTTCAAACTCATTTGGCAGCTTCTCACCTATTTTTACCGGCGTATGCAAAATATAGTCCATCAGTTCTTCTTCCACATGCGGTGCTAATAATTCCCGGCTCTTTTTCTCCATATTGTATCATTTTCTCCTTTGTCCTGCATGATTCATAAAGACATCATACCACTTTTTGCCGGATGTTTGGGAAACTTTTATCGCGCCTTTGCAAAATAGTCGTTTAATATCTCTTTAATATAGTGATAGCGTCTTGCATAAGAGTTTTCCACACGGATGATCTGCATATGGTGTGCCTTACAGATCTCATTTTTCTGTCTGTCCCGCTCCCGCACCACTTCATCCTCAAAATGTTCCTTGCCGTCGAGTTCGATCGCAAAAACCGGCAGCTCGCGTTTTCCCCTCTTTTCATAGACAACAAAGTCAAATCTTCCCATATAAAACAGATTGTCGTAAGTGACATTATCCCGGAACACCTGGGATATGGCAACCTCTTTGTGGATCGTATATTTATTCCGGGTGAGCCAGATATTTTCCAGCGCATGTGTCAGGTTTTTCATAAATGCCGTCTCTGTCTCCGTGGAAAACGGCTGGATCCCGAGTGCCCTTGAACTGATATGTTTTTCTGTGATCTTCGACTCGCCGTTGGTTTTCACATACTGCACCAGCTCGTACAGGTCGTCATCCTCATTTCCCTGATGAAGCCGCTCCAGTTCTTTCTCGTCCGCAAGAAGGATCAGCTTGTCCTTCGCCCGCGACGTCGCGACATTGATCAGCTCCTTATTATTTTTAAGCCAGTCATAAGTTCCTTTTCCCGTCCGGTCGCTCAACGCCGTGGAAAACAGTACTACATCCTTTTCGTCTCCCTGAAATGCATGTACTGTTCCGCAAACGACATTTTCAAATCCGTTTTCTTTGATCCCGCGCTCGATCAGGATCCGCTGATTCACAAACGGTGTGATGACAGCAATACTTTTATCGGGATTTTCCCCCGCATAGCGCATGATCTCCTCCACCTCTGCCGGAGAGGTATTCTTCATGTCACCCGGCCCGCCATCCACATTGACATAGACAAGCGGCTGTCTTTCCCTGCTGTCAGACTGCACCTGAAGTTTGGAATTATAATATTTTTTGTTGTTAAAGTCTATGATTTTTTTATTACAGCGGTAATGATTCCGCAAAAGAATCTCATCGCTGACCGCATCGCAGGCAAGATACGTCTTATAAATGGAATTTTCCCGGTAATCATACTCATCCGCAACATGATATTTTCTGCGCAGTTTCCGGTTCGTGAGCTCATCCAATAAAATGACCGGCTTTAGCTGCTGCGGATCTCCCACCAGCATCAGTTTTTCGCCCCGGATGACCGGCACAAGTGAGACTGCAACATTGCACTGGCTCGCCTCATCCATGATCGTCATATCAAACAGCGGTTCCGGCGCACCCAGTTTGTGGGAAGAAATGCAGGTCGTTATCATGATCGGAAATACCTTCTGCAGCTTTTTTACATTCTCGGATTTCTGCAGATATTTGTTAAATGCTTTTACCTGCTCATTTTTATCCTCATCATCATCTAAAATTTCCCGCAGATCCCGGAACCGGTTTCCTTCTAACTCCTTGATGTATTTTGCAGAGGTATAAAATAAATACTGATAAAACTCTTCCTCATTGCGGTCTAAAAGATCCATCGCATCCCGCTCGGATATCTCACCGATCTTTCTGATTTTATCATCCAGATTCCGAAGCTGCCGCCCCTGCAGATCCGTACGGAAATGAAAGAGCGTCGCCACATTTTTCATCCGTTCCTGATACTCCATAACCTGCGTTAACGTTTCTTTGCGCTCTGTCAGGTCTAAGACTTCCTCGTACTCCTTCAATCTGCCGGAAAGCTGTTTTGCCCGGTCGATCCGGTCTCCCTTACGCCGGTCTAACGTGGAGGAAAATACTTTCACGCCCTGCACCTCCCTCCGCAGCTGGTTGATGTAACAGATACATTCTTTTATTTTTTCCTGATTTCCAAGGCGCAGTACCGGAAATGCGATCCGTTTTCCCTTATAAGTCAGGGAACTTAATTTTTCAAATACATTGTTTATGGGGACATTGTTGTAGGACGCAAACAATACCGTCATATTGTTAAAAAATGCCGTCACGATCGTATTTAGGATCGTATTTGTCTTGCCAGTCCCCGGTGGACCCTGAATATAGGCAAGCGGATATTTCATGGCATTGTTGATTGCAAGAAGCTGGTCGAGGTTGATGTTCTGGTTTAACAGCGCGATCGGATATGCCTTCGTCCTTCGCGGACGTTCCAAAAGATCCCCGAAAAATGCACGGATCGGAAACGTCACCTGCTCTTTTTCGTACATATCAAGGATCGCCTTATACTCCTCATGCAGGTTTAATGCACAGTCCATGCCAAGTCCTATGACATAGGGCATATCATCCACAACTGCACGATCACCACTTTTTTCCGTGATCGCATCTTTAATTTTTTCCAGATTTTTTTCAAAATCGGATAACAGCTCATATTCATCCGCGTCTAAATACCTTCGGATATTTTCCTTCTCTCCCCCTATGGTAAACTGCGTACAGACCGTGATATCCTCATCCGGTTTGAATGCCTTGTTTTTCACATCCAGGTTCAGATTCCGGTATGCCAGCACATACAGTCCGTTTTTTGTATGGATGCTTAAAATATTTAATGCCAGCTTCTTTATGTGCAGTGTCTTTCCCTGTCCGCTGTCACGGTTCATGCGCCACTGAAAATTTGTCACGATCTCTTTAAACTGTTCCTCCGACAACCGGTACTCCCCGTCACGCACCTGGTCGCCATCAATATAGCGCACCAGCTCATAATCAGTCGTATACGGCGTGGCATCCAGTTTGCTGCACATTTCCAGATAATTCAGTATTTTTAAATTTGCCGTGTTGGCAAAAATGTTCTGATAGCGTTCCGGATGCAGCGCGATATCTTCGATCAGCCGCTCATTCTCCGGGCAATACGAGCCTTCCACGATCTCGGTCGAGAGGATGGAATCAATATAGATCTTGTCATACCCCTCAATCGAGCACCGGTTCAGATGAAGTCCGTCCACTTTCAATGTCTTGTTCCATGGGTCTAAGTCACGGATCCCGATCCAGTAGTTCGTGCGCTTTCCTTCTTTGTTCAGATATTCAATTTTCAGCCATTTTCCTTCGTGGATGGCTTTGAAGATATCTCTGTGTATACTGTTCATATGTTTTTGATTCACTTTACCTTTAAATACATTGTTTACACAAACAAAAACGCTGCACTCTGCAAACATTCCAAATAGAATGCAAGCATTGCAAACATTCTATTATTATAAATAAAGGCACCCACATTTCTGTGGATGCCTTTACGCCAAATACATGGCTACCAGCTTTCTAGCGCTGGCTTTACCGTACTATTATTATACACGAGGTCCAAAAAAATGCAACAATTTCCTGAAAACTTTTATATTTTATATTTTCATCCAGACACTGAGTTTCTTTCTTCCCATTTTAGACAGCGCTTTATCTGCTATCTTTTTACGTCCTTTTATTAACATTTTTAAATAGAAAACTGCTATTACCTTTTTTATATCCACAATATTTTCAAACAGCCTGAATATTTTTACAACATCCATATAATTTAATTTTCCATAGGACAACCCCGCTTTTTCCGTTATATCCTTCAGATTATTCAAACTGGACTTTCTTTTCAGTCGGAAACGCGTAATCAATTCCAGATGTGCACATTGATTTCTTACTTCCTTCAGTACATATAATGCCTGCTCAAAAATATCTGCATCTTCCAATCCCAATCCAAAATCACTTAGTACTTTTTCTTTTACTGTGTCATCTAAAAACACAAACGTATAATACAGGCTTCCCAATGGCAATGCTTTTATCACAACCCAAAAAGGTGGATCTTCATATTGATTTACATAATCTTTATCTTTTTTCAGTTCATCAATAAATGATCTTTTCTTTACTTTTCCATTCGGAAAAAACTGCGTTTTTCGAAACAGATCAAATGAGGAAAAAATATTACACATATGCTTATCGGATGCGTCCGGTGCCTTATAAAAAGCAGGGTTTGTATAATTCATCGTGTCTTCTGCTGTTTTACAATACACACTGGCAAAATTGTAGGCTATCGAAGTTCTCAATCTTGATTCAATATCAAACACTTTAAAAAGAGTATACTGTTTTAGTTTCATATCAAAAAAATACAAATCTCGAAAATCCTCAAAATAGACATTGTCGTACTCTTTTTGTGCGGTATTTCCCTTAAGCAGAATCGTTTCAAAACCATTTATAACATCAAAGTAATTATACCGTTTTAAAATTTCTGCCGCCTTCTCTTTGTTCTTAAATTTTAGATTTCTGTTCTCAAGCCCCGCAATCTGTTCCTCAATCGTTTTAAATTCTTTTGTGACCGGCATTCTTTCCTCTCATGAATAAAAATCCTCCCAACGTCCAAAAACATTGAGAGGTAACACACACTTTTCGACAAAAGTATCATATCATTTTATTCTACATTTTTCAATAGTTTCCCCAGTTCCCTCGCATACTCCGCCAGCTCCCGGTTCGCCTCATTGAGCGGTCCAAATTCTTCCACCGCACAAATACATTTTTTACAGCTTTCAATCAGCCGCTTTGCCGCCTGCACCTTTTCCTGTCCGACCGGGTAAAACGCCTTTTCTGACACAACTTCTGATGCAAGTGCCACTGCTGCCTTGTACTCCACATCATTTTCCTGCAGGATTCCTGCCGCAAACGGAATGTTTTCGCGCCACAGCCTGTTGTATACCGGAATGCCGCTGCCTGCACCTCCGATCACAAAAACCTCCGCATTTCCATGTCCCGCACATAAAAAGATCTGTCCCGTCACCGGGTCAAAGCTTTGATCTGTCACACCATATAGTTCCTGCACATAATTTCCGGCAAAAATCTCCTCCGGTATACCAACGCGGTCGATGCGGTCGCCTCTGACACAGGCGATCGTATCGGAAACTTTCTGCGCAAGGTCAAGCTCATGCAGTGACATAATGACCGCCATCTTTTTATCCCTTGCAAGCATACGGATATTCGTAAGAATATCCATCTTAAAACCCATATCCAGATAAGAGGTCGGCTCGTCTAAGATCAGGATTTTTGTATCCTGGCAGATTGCCCGCGCAAGCATCAGGCGCTGACGCTGTCCGTCACTGATCTTCATAAAGTCCTGATCCTGCACTGCACCTGCATGGACAAGTGCGATCGCCTCATCCACTTTTTCCCAGTCCTCTTTTGACAGTATGCCAAATCTTCCCGTGTAAGGATAACGCCCGGAAGCCACCACCTCCCTGCCGCTCATCAGCTCCGTGCGGAGGCGTTCCGTCATGACCATAGACAGTCTTTTGGAAATCTGGCTGTCTTTTAGTTCATCCATGGATGTTTCACCCAAAAATACGGTTCCATCCAGTTTCTTTAACTGCTTTGTGATCGTCTTTAAGATCGTAGATTTTCCGGAACCGTTCGGTCCGATCAGTGTCAGTATCTCCCCCGGTCTGACATTTAAGTTCACATCCCCGATCAAAGGCTTTTTATCATAGCCGACAGTCAGATGCTCTGTGCGGATCTCCTGCATATGTGGTTACCTCCCTTCCTGCTTTCTCAACATTGCCGCGATCACGACCGGCACCAAAAACAGTGCCGTGACTGAGCTGATGCTGATCTCCGTCGGCGCAAACACAGTTCTTGCAATCCCGTCACAAAAAAGTGTCACGACCGCGCCACATAGAAAACACCCTGGGATCAGAATGATCGGCCGCGCTGTTTTTGTTGCCATCCTTACCAGATGCGGCACTGCGATTCCGACAAAGGAGATTGGTCCCGCAAATGCAGTCACGCAGGCGGACAGAAGGCTCGATAAAAGGATCATCGTGACTCTAAGCACTTTTACATTGACACCGATATTTCTGGCATATGCCTCCCCCATCTGATATGCCCCGATCGGTTTCGCCAAACAGAATGTCACAAGCACTGCTGCACCGACGATCACGACGATCATTTTGATATTTTCCCATGTCATACCCGAAAAACTTCCCATCGACCAGTTGTGCAGATTGACAATGTTCGAATCGCTGGCAAATGTGACACAAAAATCCGTGATTGCAGAACAGATATAGCCGATCATAATACCGCAGACCACCAGCAGGGACATTTTTGACACGCGAAATGAGATCAGAAGCACGAATCCCATGGCAAGCATGGAACCCACAAATGCAGCCGCAACCATGCCAAAGGAACTGATCATAATGCCTTTTTCCAGTAGAAAAATCATGGTAAGCGCCACCACCAGTTTTGCGCCGGATGAGATTCCGAGCACATACGGTCCTGCGATCGGATTCTGGAAAAAGCTCTGGAGTAAAAATCCTGACACTGACAGCGCTCCTCCTAACAAAATCGCAGCAAGAATGCGCGGCAGCCTGATTTTCCACACGATCTGTGAAAATGTCTCATCTTTTCCACTTCCCGTAAGGATTGCAAACAGATCTGATGTGGAAATGTCTACGCTTCCCGCTCCGACATTCCATAAAAACAATGCCGATAGTATGATAATTGCAACAACAAAAGAGATGATATAACGTTTTTTCATGATTTCCTCTGTTTAATATGAATTCCTATCAGTTGATTTTCTTTAAAAACCGGTACTCTGCGTCCGTTTCCCCGTTCAGTACCTTATTGAGATCTTCGATAAAATCACAGGTCCCGCTGGTCTGCTGGTAAAAGTTACTTCCGGTCGTGTAGACCTGTCCTGATTTTACTGCTTTAAAGTCGGCAAACAGGCTGTTTTTCTGTACCAGTTAATCGATCGATGTCAGTTCTCCCTCTATTGTACCATTGTAGATAAGAATGTCAGCATCTTTTTCGGCGGCGTAAAAATCTTCCATCTGCATTTTTAATGTGGAGAGTGCATTTTCCTCTTCCGGGACATAGCCGTTTAAGGAGTAAGTGCCTCCTGCAAGCTCGATCATCGACGATACATAATCGTTTGGCTTGCGGACCGTAATCGTTCCATCCGATGCAACTGCAAAAAATGCTACCGACAGCCCTGTTTTTTCTTTTTCCAGGATCGGCTCAATATGCGCTACCTGCGCATCAAAAAACTCTTTGGCCTGCTGTTCCCTCCCGAACAAAACGCCAAAAAGCTTTATCCATTCGAGTCTTCCGAGCGGATGTTTCTCATAACTGGAGCGCTCGATCATGACCTTGATTCCAAGTTCTTCTAACTTTTCTTTCACTTCCGGGTTGTGCGTGATCATCGTATTTTCAACTGCAAATGTGCATCCTCCGGAAAGCAGCAGCTCATAGTCCGGCGCACTGTATTTTCCTGCATAGATCAGCTCTCCCTCTGCCATGGCGTCTGCGGCAGCTTTCACATACCAGTCTTTTTCTTTTATTCCGGTATATTTTAAGTTGGAAACCGCACCAGCCTGACAGACTAAATCCATCACTGCACTCGATACCAGATATACGTTTTCAAGCGGCTGCTCTAAAACTGTCACATCCGACGGAACATCATCAGGCACAGTGACACCTTTTGGTACAAGCAAAAAACGACCGTTGTCCACGATCGTAATCAGCTTATAAGCACCATATTGTTCTACTGTAAACTGGTCGGCGTAGGATAATTCCATACGCCCATTGCAGTCTAAATCTTTAAAACTTACCGTTTCCGGAAATTGAAAAGTCAGGGTATAATCAATCTCATGCGGCGTACTCATTGCTGTCGTATCACCGATCACATCCATCTTACATGGGATTCCATCAATTGGAAATGTGAATGTGGAGTTTCCACCCTCATTTTCATTGAGATATTTCTCACCGTTCACGATCATGTAATCGTAATGTGTACTGCTCCAGATGATCGTCGCATATGCCACTCCATCCGTCACCGTAACTTTCGCCTGTGGATCCACCGTCGCTCTTCCACTGCCGCCTTCTAAAGTGACATCCACTGTGTATTCGCCATCTTCAAGTACGGAGACTTCTGTGCTGTCTGCCTGCTCCTCGGTGTCATTACCTGTGGCACCTTCTTCTGTTGCATCCTGATCTGCCGTCCCCTGCACATTTTTCTCTACGGCTGTCTGTGTGTTTTCCTCTATGGCTGTACCTGCTGCTCCCTGTGCACTTTCTTCCGCTGCATTATTTTTTGCACCGCATCCCGCGAACACCTGCATACACAGCATTGCGGATAAGATTACTGCGGTCACTCTTTTTTTGCTCATACAAATCTCCATTTATTAGTTATCTGTCTCCTGCGGGTCAGAAACGCTTACTTTGTGATCATACCACTCGCCTTTTGTACCGAGGATTGCAAGATCAAACTCTTCATCTAATGCTTCCACCGGAACATCAAAACCATATACCTCGTCGGTGGTTCCATCACTGTATTTAATGGTATCTGTTGTCGGCTCTAAAACATCAGCACCATCTTTTTTCGCATCATCTGCTGTTCCGACAAACAGGTTTACGATCTTCTTTGAAACAAGGCTGATATGGATCGTCATTTTTCCGTCTTTTACGGTAAGGATACCACGTCCCTCGTCTGCCTCATTTACATGAAACATGCTGCTGTCTGTATCAAATTTTGCAGTGTAAACACCATCCTCGAGAGTACCAACGGTACTCTCTGTGGTGGATGTTGACTCAAGGTCTCCAATAGAATCGATTGCTTCTTTTGTGTGATCAATGTAGATCTGCTGGATCGCATCGATTCTTCCAAGTCCTGAAATCTGTGTATCAACGCTGTCAAAATATCCACTTGCTGTGAACTGGCTCTTCCAGGAATCCTCATCATCCCCTGCCATATCGTTGTTTGCATGATCTCCTGCAACAACCATAAGCGGTCTTAAAACAACTTTTGTGTAACCGGCTTCTTTTACAGCCTCGATCACATTTTCACATGCTGTCTCTTCCGGCTCACCCTCAACGGTTCCGATAAATACATTATCATAGGAAAGAGCTTCCATCTGTGCTGCCATCTGGCTGTAGCTTACTTTTGCAGAATGGGAAGTTCCGTGTCCCATAAATACGAATGCAGTGCCATCCTCTTTTGCTGCATCTAAGGAGTCATAACATGCTGTCTTTACTGCCTCTGCGGTAATAGCTTCTGCAACTCTCGCCTTGTCCTCATTGATCACAGCTGCATCGGATCCTACCTCACCAAGCATCGGCTCTGCAACGGTAACTGTCTCAAATTTATCTTTGTAATTGTCAAGTGTCTCTACCAGCTCGTCATACTCTGCACCGTGCATTAAGTGTGTCGGCTGAACAACAAGATTTTTCACTCCGTTGTCAACGGCTCTCTCTAATGCCTGATCCACGTTATCGATCTTTTCATCATCTCTTGCCTGTACATGGTTGATGATGATCTGTGCTGTAAATGCTCTTCTTACAGACCAGTCCGGGTATGCTGCTTCCAGTGCTTTTTCGATTCCACCGATATCCTCAGCACGGCTGTCATTGAAGGATGTACCAAAACTTACGACCAGAAGTTCGTTCTCTCCGATATTATCCTCGTTTAACGGATCATCCTTTGCGGCATCTCCTGTATCTCTTCCAAAATAGTCCGGATCTGCGTTTTCACCGGAAACTAATTCCTTCTGTGCATCTGTCAACGCATCCCACGCCTCCTTTGCCTCTGCACACTGTGCATCCGTATTTTCATTTCTTGTCTGAACATAGATCGCATCGATCAGTTCTGCGACATGATCGGCTGCTGCCTGATCGTCAACTTCCGTGCTCTCTACGGTTTCTGTTGCCTCTGTTTTCTCTGAAGATGCTGTCTCAGAGGTTTTTGCTGTGTCTGTTGCTGCTGTGTTGCTGTTACTTCCGCATCCGGCGATCATGCCTGTGGCAAGCGCTAATGTGGTAAGCAACGCGATGGTTCTTTTCTTCATAATACTCTCCATTCCTACGCGTGAAAACTCTTATTTTTCACACTGCTCTCCTTATTATAATGTATCGTCCATAGCACACAGGAGATTTTCCGCACAAAGAAACACTCCGCCTTATCTTAGGGCGGAGTAATAAGTCTGCACAAATAAGCTGACGATCTGACAGCCTATTCTTACGGTACGACCAATTACTCGTGATCCGGGAAATATTTCCCTGTACCAGACAACTGGCAGGTTTCCTGGCTGAAAGATCATCACACAGATTCCGCCTTCCCAACATACTGCAAAGTATATCAGTGACTTATCTTTAGAATCTGCACTCCCTAATCACAGTGACGAGATCGTACAGGAATCGCACCTGTTTCCCTTTTAACCGGCCCGTTTCTAATATGAA
>SAMEA104315434__coassemble_1118_pt1 | contig 11567 bp, 10 predicted proteins | sample SAMEA104315434__metabat2_low_PE_001 | metagenome-assembled genome bin SAMEA104315434 (sample SAMEA104315434) | gut metagenome | biome: Monkey gut; feature: monkey-associated habitat; material: faeces | place: China | collected 2013 | reverse complement strand
CTTTGTTCCACGATGTCTCACCGTGCCTGATTATGTATAATTTCATCTTTTTGCCTTTCCGTATGTTATCTCTTTGTAATGAACGCAGTTCCTGCTCATTGCCTAACACATTATAGCATGAGATTTTTTCTTTTCCAAATCTTATCTATGATTTCAAATTACACTTTTTTATCACGGATGTATTTTTTCCAAATCTGGATTCTTCACAGCCGATAAGCATTTTTTCCGCACAAAATAGTAGCAGATCACCTGCATCACGATCGTTGCCAGCCAGGATGCCGGGTACGAGATAAACAGGAAATACAACGATCTGTGGAGCGGGAAAAATGCAAAGATCCATAAAATACGCATTCCGACCGTACCGATCACCGACAGTATCATAGGAACAGAAGAATAACCCATACCACGCAATGCACCCGGGAAAAGATCCATGATACCGCACAGGAAATATGGCACGGTTGTGATGGAAAGTATCTCGAGTCCACATGCAACCACATCCGGTTCTTTGGTATAAATCATTAATATCTGTGCCCCAAAGAAATATGCGCCGCATCCCAGCACAGCCGCAACTCCCACCGACAAAATCAGACAATCAATCAGCACCCGGTCCATTCTCTTATATTTTCCCACGCCAAAATTCTGGCTCGTAAAACTCATACACGCCTGTGTGACGGAATTGACCGAAACATACAAAAATCCAAGCAGGTTATTTGCCGCCGTATACCCGGCCATCGCCGTCGCACCAAAAGAATTAACGGACGACTGTAACAGTGCGTTCGAAAAGTTGATCACTGTACTCTGGATTCCAGCCGGAATCCCCACCTGAAAGATCTGTTTCAGATAAGTTCCCTTGATGGACAATTTTGAAAAATGAAGCTGGTAACTGCCCTGCGTCCTGCAAAGGCAGCGCAGAACGAGAATACAGGACACACACTGGGAAATGATCGTTGCGATCGCAACCCCGGCAACATCCAGATGGAATCCAATCACTAAAATCAGGTTTAATCCCGCATTGATACAGCCTGAAATAATAAGGAAGAAAAGCGGTCTTTTGGTGTCCCCGACTGCACGGAGTATCGCTGCACCGTAATTATAGAGCATAAAAAACGGCATCCCCATAAAATAGATCCGCATATATAAGGTCGACTGACCGATCACGTCATCCGGTGTCCCCATCAGTTCCAGTGCGCCCTTCGCAAACAGCACACCAACAAATGCCATCACCACGCCGCTGATCAACGCTAACGTGATTGCAGTATGTACGGTCTGTGACATTTCTTCGTCCCGTCCTGCGGCATAAAATCTTGCCGCAAGCACATTCGCTCCAAGTGAAATTCCGATAAATAAATTCACAAATACATTGATCAGCGCCGTTGTGGAACCAACCGCTGCAAGCGCCTGACTGCCGCTGAACCGTCCCACAACGATGATGTCGACTGCGTTAAACATTAACTGTAAAATTCCCGAAAGCATCAGCGGGAATGCAAAGGAAATTAATTTATCCATAATGGTGCCGTTGCACATGTCGATTTCATATTTATTGTTTTTCAATGAGAGGACTCCTTTCCTGATTTCTTACTATATGTATCTTATTATACGTATCCTGTTATGCATGAATTTGTATTGGGTATTTTACATTGCGTATCTTACTGCCTTTTTGGGGCTTCGTCAATGAATTTTCTTATGCTGGCAAAAGATGTGTTTAGAACGTGATGGGGCAGCCTGCTGGTGAAAGCAGACTACCCCATCTTCAGAAAACATGTAAAAATTTTATTATCATGAATAATTTACGAACCGGACGGGATGCGCACGATATATTGCTCTCCATCCCGTTCCACCAGTGTTAAGACCGGAATATGTTTTTTGCGAAGCTGATGCACGATCGGATAGGTCAGAAAAACATCCCCTTCCACATAAACAGCTTCCGGTTTTTCTTTTAATATCTGTTTCACCTGGTCTTTGATGTGGCTCTTCCACTGCTGCTTTTCCATCAAAACTTCCCCGTAAATTCCCTGTACCTCAAGCTCCGGGACATCCGGCAGCACACAGTGTGAAATGCGGGCATGCTCCATTTCCGGCAGCTGCAGTAAGAGTTCATCCGCTTCTTTTCCACCACCAAGATTTACGATCACCGGCTCCTCCTTAAAACAGGACAAACTGATCTTACATGCCGCCACGGCATCTTCTAATGTGCCGGTTGTCATCAGAAAGCCTCCCTTGTGACAGAAGCCTGCACTGGAAAGTCCTGTTGCCTGCACTAGCTCCTCATTTTCGAGTCCAAGCCATTTTTCCGGGAAGCTGCACTTGTAATTCATGGAGTATTCCCGCTTTTGTGGCTGGATACAGTAACCGCCTCGGTTGGACGGGAAGATCACAAATGCGATCTCAGTCTCTGAGAGCCTTTTCTGACATGGGATAAATTCCGGCAGAACCAGTATTTTTGCCTCATCTTCCGGTTTTTCCCCTGCCTCAAGTGCTTTCTGCTGTGCTTCTAAAACTTCCTCGATCCGTTTATCTGCACGCTCATTTCCAAGATAGCGCTCAAATTTATTTTCCAAAATCATCCCAGCTACACCGACTGCCCGAAAAAATGCATCATCACTGCTGCCCGCTGCATCCCATGCCGGATTGAAATTTCCGATCAGTGTTGCAAGTTCATTTTTCTCCCCGGTATTGTCGTTGTTATCAAGGGGCTGCACGAATGCCTCATCAAACGTCTGCGCGAGTTCCTCTCCTAAGATTCCGGCTCCAAGCTGTTCCCAGAGCAGTCCAAACGCCGCATACGGCACTCCGTTTTCACGGATCCTGCTGTCTTTCTGATGATGGTCATACTCTCCGCGCCCAATGTCAAATACGATCCCGTCATAATCTTCGGGAACTTTGCTGCCACGCGTGATCGTGATTTCGGGATTTAAATAAAGCAGCAACGCTGAGGAAAAAACATCATCTGCGTGAAACTTGCCGCTGTGGGTAAATGCTTTTGCGTCTTTTTTGGTGATCTGTTGTAATAATGTGTTGTTCATGGTGATATCCTGTGGTTTCCTTTTTTGTGTGAATTTCTCTTATTTTAGCACAGGTTGTATGATTCAATCAATTTTCGTTTCCTCAGAATCAAATTTTATTTCATCATCATACTTCCAGACAACATGCGCTGGACGATCATTTTCCCTCATAAACGCACATAATCTCTTCGTATATTTCATTTTATCACTTGTACTGCTTGAAACCCCAATATACACCTGACAATCATTACCCACTTTGAAAAGTTCCTTTTTGTTTCGGAAATATGAATCTGTTCTTTCTTCACTATCTGACAGTATTCTCCGTTCATATTTGCAATATTTTTCATACAAATCTTTATTCTCACCCAATAGCTTCTCATACACTTTAATAAATGCCTCCGTAGGTGTATTTACCGGGTGTTCTACATCATTTATAATAACTTTATTTACCTTTATTGCCGCAGCACGTTTTTTCGGCTGTCCATTTTCTATTGTGACATCCGTAATTGATGTCATCTGAAGTATTTGCGACAACTGAATTAAAATATCTTTTTCATTTTTATGATTTTCGCGTATCTGTTTCACAAACCCATGAAACAGTTCTAAACTATACAGAATTTTTTTCTTCTCATCTGATTCGAACTCTAATCTCTTTTCTTCCAGATATGCATCCAGCTTTTCTTCTGAAACATCCCATACTTCACTCCATTTCTTTGCATCGGATGCTTCTATCATCATGATCTGATATAATTTCGGTGTGCACATTTGTATACAAAGGCTGCAGAAAATCAGCACATTGTCTAATTGGTTATTATTATTTTTATGGAACGATTCATTCACACTTTTTATCAGAAAATAAGAATTTGCCAGACGCTTATATGCACGCGGATTCGTTCCGAGAAGTCCGCTCACAAACACTGCCAGCGGTTCAATATCATCCTCTAAGATATCTTCTCCCACAGTCTCACCAATCAGCTCATCTAACTGATAAGACTCTACCGGCAGACGAAATGGAAGCTGGATTATTTTATCAAAAAAACTACGGCATTTTTCATCCGACACATTTTGCCCATATTTTCCCCTGACGCCGCTTACAACCACATCATAATCAATGGCAAGAACAAAAACGCACTTTTCCACATCCATAAACAATTTAATCACTTCTAACAATTCTACTGCCACCTGCGGATTAAGACGATCCAGATCATCAATAAAGATAACGATCCTGCCATCATTCCCCACACTGGTTTCAACCAATTGTTGGAATCGTTCTTTGAGTTGTCCAATACATTCTATTTGCTCTTTTTGTTGTTGAAAAATTTCTTCTATATTTATATCTGCAATTTTTTCCACCCTGCTAGATAATATTTTTGTACCAACTTGGTAAAATAACTTCAGCATTTTCTTTGTAGTCTCGTTTTCAGGAAAGCATTTACTTACCAACATATTAACAAATGATATATACAAATCATCTGCCATGTTAAATTGTGAATACTGCCATGTATTGAAGTAGACGCACGTAACATCATGATTATCCTCAAATCTATTTTGAAGCATACGGATCATCGATGTTTTACCGGTTCCCCAGTCTCCCTGAATTGCAATGGACATCGGTGTACAACATTTTTTTATAAACGTTTCCAACCCATCCACATATTTCGCTATGTCCAGTTTATCATTATGTTCATCCTCACAAGGTGCATCTGTTACCCCTATCCACTCTTTATTTTCCATAGTAATTTTCCACCTTCATCCGTAATATTTTAATGTATACTACAAGGATAGACGATTTCATTTATTTTTTCACTATTATTTTACTATCTGTAAATATTCGTCGATAAATATTTGAATGCATTGTCTGCACAGATTACAACGATCGTCTTTCCCTTCGCCTCCGGTCTTTTTGCGATATCAGTTGCAACTTTGATTGCGGCTGCAGCGGACTGTCCAAGAAAAATTCCATCTGTTTTTACCAGATCACGGCCAACTTCGTATGCCAGATCTGCATTCACCTCAACCACTTCATCATACTCAAACTCAAATTCATTAAAATAACGGATTACCCGCTCTTCTGGAACATGGTCAAATGTGAGCACGCCGTCTAACGTATTGCGCTCCGGGTATCTCGGATCTTTTAATGATTCGGGTGCCGGCTGTGCACCAACGATCTGAATATCCGGATTTTTTTCTTTTAAGTATTTTCCAATGCCGATCAAAGATCCGCCCGTTCCTACCAGTGCGACCAGATAATCGATGTTTCCACCTGTCGCTTCCCATATTTCCGGACCGGTAGATGCGATATGTACCTTTGGATTTTCCGGGTTTCTGCCCTGATTAATATAATACCAGCCGTGCTCATCTGCATATTTCTGAAGCAGATCGTAAAATGCATCAAATGCCAGCCCTTTTTCTGCGATCAGTTCCGGCACTCCCGGAATATCCTTAAATTCCAGAAAGATAGCGCCGTATGCTTTTAAGATCTGTGTTCTCTCCTCAGAAACCCCGGGCTGAAGTACGACAGCAAATTTATATCCCAATGCATTTGCATAGGCTGCAAGTGCAATTCCGGTATTGCCGCTGCTGAAATCCATGATCGTATCGCCCGGTTTGATCTTTCCTCTCTTCTCTGCGTCCTGTATCATTGCAAGCGCTGCTCTGTCCTTTACGGAACCGGAAGGATTAAAGTATTCCAGTTTTGCAAGTATCGTAGCATCTAATTCATGTTCTTTCTCATAATTTGTAACTTCAACTAATGGTGTCTCCCCAACTAATTCTGCAATTGAATGATAAATTTTTCTCTCTGCCATATCTCTTTCCCCCAGCTTAATTAAAATAGTTGTATTCCACTGTCGGTACCCATTCTTTTCCTTCAAGCACCCCTGCTAAAGACAGCAGACTCCATGCATTTCCGGTTGTTCCAATATATAAACCGGTATAACTGTGCACATTCTGCGGTATGGTTCTCCACCAGTTTCCGTACCAGTTTCTCTTTTTCTGCTGCTTATAAATATCTCCCGGTTCATCTGCCACAAATGACTGACTGATAATAAATCTCGCCGTGCGTTTTGCATATCTTAAAAATTCATCCTCTCCGGTGATCTTATACATGGAAACAAAATGCTCTAAGATACCCGGTGTTCCACAGCAAAGTGACTGACTCGGCCAGTATCCTCTGGAAAAATGCTCCGGTGCGCCCGCTTTTATGATACCTCTTGACATTTTCTTTGCCCAGTCAAGATATTCCTGTTCCTTTGTGATCAGATACAAAGACTGGAAAAGGATCGATGTTCCCGCCGGACCATGGCACTGGCTCAGATAATAAAATTCTGTGGATGTCCCACGTTCCAGACTGTCAAGATACGGGATCAATACTGCCTCATCATCCCCCACTGCGATGCCTTCAATATATCTTGCCGCATCTATTGCAGCATTCAGATATCGCTCTTCCTTTGTGGCATTATAAAGGATCGTATATACCCAGCCGATTCCGGATGTACCATGTGCCATGTTGACCCAGAAAACATCTTTCGGAAAATCAATAATTGTAAGATCCACTACATTCCAGTAACGTCCACCATGCGGTGCCGGTGCACTCTTTTTCAAGAGAAAATCTCCAAATGATTTTGCCGCGTTGATGTATTTCTCATCGCCTGTAATCTTCCATGCAGAAATAAGAAATATTACAAGTCCTGCATCCCCACACAGATCATTCTGCTCGCTCCAGTAAATCCCGTCCGGTGACTCTTTTGCCAAAGCAAGAACATCATCCGCTGTTTTAATCACATATTCTTTGTATTTTTCTTCGCCGATAACTTCATATAATTTCAGTGCCAGATACGCCCCGCCGGTCGGTCCGTTATAAAATCCTATTTTCCATCCCGGCATATTTTTTACATGGATCAATTTGTCCGTTACTTTATTCTCAGCATTTAAGATTTCATCATAAAACTGTGTTCCAACATCCGTCGCAATGATATAATCCGCTGCTGACTTTGCATTATGTAAATAGTCCTCATTCGCTGTCACCTGATACAATCTTAAGTAAAACAGCCCGATTCCTGCCGAACCACCATACAAAGCCTTCGGTGTAAGCATCGGATAATCCGTGAAATCTTCATCTGAATCCGGGCTCTGTACCCAGTATATTCCATCCTTTGCTGTCACTTTTGTGGCATCCACCCACTTTTCAGTCTGCTCTGCGATTTCAATGTAATCCTGTGTTTTATATTCCTTGAATAAAATATTTTTTGGCATTTTTATGATCCCCCATTTCTTCTGAAATTGATATGCCTGTCCTTGTTTTTCCACAAAACTTTTTATCTGCTCATCTTTATTTTCCCAGAAAAATTTTCTTACAAAAAAGAGCCCGGGAAACTTACTCCCGGGCTCTGGCTGCAAATAATAAAAAATTATCCTTGGATGCATGACAATGAAGTCAAGCACCCAGCCATATTGTCTGCCCGGGAGATTAACATTCGACACATGCACATATACATTTTGTTTAAATTTGTTAATCTGTTCATCTCTGTCATGCTCCTTTCCTTTGATATTTAATACTATACGCTTTTATTCATAGTTTGTCAATAGGAATTATATGAATTATGTTATTTGTAAAATTTCATGATCGCCTGTACAACAAACTCCGAAAATCCATCCCCATACTGTTTCTCAAGTCTTTTCCTGCTTTCTTCACTCTGATAAAATTCTGCCTGGGCTCTCATCATCCCCTTTTCATCTTTAAGCTGCAATAACTGTTTCATCACAAAGCCATATTCCGCGATCAGTTCGCGCACCTCAAAACAATTCACTTCCAGGTTCTGCTTATCTGCAAGTTTCTCTAAGATATGATCGATTCTGTTCTGGTAACTTGCCGCCATTTCCTTACTTACCGGATTTTTTACCGACGCGATATAGGCATCCTTCCCACCGTACCATTCCACAATTTTTGCATATTGTTTCTGAACTTTTTCTGTGCCCACCGCTTCCATATAGTGTTCTTTCCACTGCTCAAGCGAACCAAATTCCGCAACCGCCGTGTCCTTTATATTTTCCGGCATGTGCTCCACCATCGTCTGAAATAATTCCTCTGTCTCATCCTTACTGAATACTGTAAAATCCATTGTTCCTGCTCCTTTCAAGGTTTGCTCAATGCTTCCGATCAGACGCTCTAAGCGCTGCTTTTCCCGGATCAGCATATCCTTTGCATCTGCAATACTTTGTTTCTGTCAAGAGCAGGGTCTTCCATGATCTTTTTGATCGTTTTCAATGGAAAATCCAACTCCCGGAAATAGAGGATCTGTTGCAATACCTCCAACACCTTTTCATCATACAGCCGATAGCCGGATTCACTTTTTTCTGTCGGATCAAACAGTCCGATACTGTCATAATAGCGAAGCGTCCTCGTACTGACACCCGTCAACTCTGATATTTCCTTAATTGTCATCATATTAGAAAACCTCCTGTCTCCTGATGCCACTACTATAATCTTTGACGCCACGTAAAGGTCAAGACATAATTTTCAGATTCAATATTCTTTTGTTATTTCTCCCTCAATTCCATACATAGACTTAAATTTTTCGAGATCTGCAGCATTTTTGATCAGCATGATCTCTTCCATTTTTCCGGTGCGGATATCTTTAAAACCTGCAACCTGCTCGCCATTGCATATGCTGGCTTTGATGACCGGCTTTTGGGTTTCTTTATTGTAGGTGTGGGTGGGAGATTTCTTGTGAAATAGTTTCATGGCTTTGGCTCCTTTGTGTTGGTCTGTTACTGTATCCTAGACTGTCTGGATCTGAAAACCGGTTTTCTGCTCAATGAATTGTACCGGAAAATAGAGAGGCATACATATATGTTTTAAGCATATATGCAAATATCAATTCTGAAAATACGGATAATACACTTATCGCATAAATGTTTTTGCTTACCATAAAAATCCTTTGGTCCAAACAAAACCTCTGAGTTATCAAATGCATCTATTATCATCTCACTTTTGACATATATGTTCTCTCCTTAAGACCTTACATAAAACATATGCGCGAGGTGCCCGATTTCTTTCAAATGATTTTAAAATAATTGAAGCAGGATGATTTACACTAAATCCTTCTTAACCAATTTTGAATATTCATTCTGAGTACACCATCATCGCTATCAGCATTTAAATATGTAACTCCTAATAAATCTGTTGCAATATGCGGCTGGTTTTTACATGCAAACGTAACCTTCTGTCTGCCTTTCATTCCCACAAATAATCCATATTCAAAAATCACATTATCTCTTGTGGTTTCCAACTTATTTTCCCCTCTATACCACACTTCATCATCCGAATTAAATATAAAAACTGCTCCGTCGATATTATCCGCAACACCAATCAAACTCTCTAATGTATAGTCCCCTGCGATAAAAATTCCTGGTGAATCCCAAGTAATTGTCTGGAAACCATCAACAGCACCTATGAATGCCGCTATACGATACATATCCTCCTTAGCTTCCATCGAACTTCCTAAAAAGATCTTCTTTTTTACATTTCCCATTTGTTTTTTCTCCTCTAACCTTAATTTCTCCTCATCGATTGAAATAATCTTTATTCTATCTTCCGCTTCCTCTTCCAGCTCATCAATATCTAACTCCATAAAATCTTCATATGAAATTTCATATACAATCTGCCCTATTTTTTCAACCTCTTCCAATGAAAATTTTTCTCCACACTCTCCACAGATACATTTTCCCTTAAGAATATTTTTCTCATATTCAATACAATCTTCCCCGCAGGCAGGGCATATAAATTTGTATCTCTTACGAACTAATCCTTCTTTTATAAGATAATCTAAAAAATTACTAAACTCCTTCTTTTCTAAATTCAAAACCTTTCGAAGTTGTTCAGGTTCCATGCTGCAGATTTCATTTACCGATTGCTTCTCTAACCACTGTTTCATCTGGCACAACTTTTCCTTTTTCATATTTCTTTAACATCCCCCAAATCACTTTATAATCATTTACACAAAAATCTTCTTGATTAGACAAAATTCCTATGGAAATATAATCTTCCTTAGATGCATCGTAAGACACTCTAAATTTTTTATCCCGATGTGTAAAACTAATGCATAATGAATCTACCTGCTTTGAATTTTCCATTGCACCCAGCAGCATTAAAAACGGTTTACCGCAAAAAACTGGCTTATTATTATTTTCTGATTTAACTATGGTAATTGAATTATCCAATTCACTTAATTTGACACTATTAACAATTGCAGACAATCCCATATCCCATACCGCATCATACTTTCTTTTAAAAAAATAATCCGATACAATTGCTCTTGTAACTAAATTATTTAGTTCATTTTGTATTTTAATTATATTTTCCTGAATTTTTATTTCTTCTCCATCCTGATACTTATTTTCGAAATTAATTTTTTCCAGAATCCAAGCCTCTATTTTAGGAAAATATCCCTTTAAAACTTCCACTTCACGGCTCGTTGGAATTGCTGTTAAAAGTTCTTGGATCAAACTTTCATTCATATTTGCCAAAGTCGTCTTATAATTTAACTGACCTTTCTTAATTTCTATTCCCATCTTAGAACTCAACCATTCAAATACCTTATCCATTAAAAAATTGTATTTATATTCTCTGTCACTTTCAAGTCCCAGCCGTCTCCATGATTTTATAAGCAATATCTTGTTTTGCAAATCAACCTCAACAGGAATATACGTACAGGTTTCAATATTTCCGGATTTACAAACATAACATTGAAATAAGATAGAAATTTTTTTTAAATCGCCCTTTTCATCATCTTCTGTTTTTATCGCAGAAATTTTCCATTCTTCTCCCGGTTGTAAAAATGTCGTTAAGACATTATTAAAGTTCAACGCTTCAATCTGAAAATCTTTTTTTAATTTTGTAAGCCACTTATTGTCGTCTTTTAGAACTCTTGTATTTTTTATTTCATAAGATCGTATAAGTTTTCGCTTTCCATACATCAATAAATTATAACAGTATTCTTCAAAATCATCTTTTATGCTTTCATCGTCAATCGAATCCGACAGCCAATGTTGAAAATCCACACCTGTTTTGTTCTCAGTGATTCCGTTTTTCTTTAAATACTTTGTTAGCTCATCTTGTCCGATATTTTCAATTAAGTTATTACTTATTAACACAAAATCATCTCCTTTGGTACCTTATTTCATCTAATATAGAATTTCATTCACCTCAAAATATAAAAAAACTCTGTATTCACATAAATACATTTCCCTAATAATTTTATTATACCATAGAGGCTCTTGTAGTAAAATCTTTTATCCTTGCTTTGAATCAATTTATATTAAAGTCTATAACAAAAAAGACACTAAATTAATAGTGTCTTCCATACCTCAGTATAAATAGCGAGAAAGAGACTTGAACTCTTAACCTCCCGGGTATGAACCGGACGCTCTAGCCAGTTGAGCCATCTCGCCATATATTTATTTGAGCAAAAAAATATTGATACCTTCAAAACTTCATACAGATTTCCGATTTTCTTTGGTCAAGCCCTCGATCGATTAGTAACAGTCAGCTCCACATGTTACCAT